>Ga0116227_10000095_pt1 | contig 145527 bp, 93 predicted proteins | sample S1TSphgellanicum_FD_89693 | JGI IMG/M metagenome (GOLD analysis project Ga0116227, IMG submission 89693) | Host-associated microbial communities from peat moss isolated from Minnesota, USA - S1T2_Fb - Sphagnum magellanicum MG | ecosystem: Host-associated > Plants > Peat moss > Unclassified...
ACTTTGAAAGTTGATAATTCATTCCAAACAAATTGAAACTTGAATCTATAAAGTGCTATATGTCAACTATAACTCCAACAATCTACACATGAAATATGAAATAAATCAATAAAATATGAAAAGCTAATGCTCAAAATTTGATGTTTGGAATTGAAAAAAAAAAAAAAATCACTTGTTGAACTATAAGGACACAATTTGAAAAAAAATGAAGCAAATAATTGAATAAAAAATCTTTTGAAATGTTTGTTAATGTGATTTTAACATTAAATTTGAGCATCTCATGTATGATGATTTTTTATTCACACATGATCACAACCTGCCTTCATCACTCTTCACATTTTAAACTAAAATTAAAAATTCAAATAATTATATGATGCCAAAATTCAATGCAAATATAAAATTTAAATCAAATTTAAAGTGGTTAAAATATGTGAATATTAAGAAGTTAAATAATAATAAGATGAAAGGAATTAAAACTCCCACCCATAATACCCCAAAAATACCTCTTTAAAACATGTTATGAAAAAATTTAACACATGGTATGCCCTCAAATGTGAACAGTTGCTTTGCTTACGACAAATGATAGTGGCACTTTAGAAATGTCACAACTTTTACATATTTTGTGCATATTATTGATGACAATTGAACACAATACTATGGTTTGTGAAGAAGAACCAAAACTCTTGAAAAGTCCCCAGCTCCTAAGCAATCCCAACGCTCCACTAATGCCCAACCCAACCTCCTACTTAATTCTCATCAACCTTGATCATTAGGCAGATAAAATTAATTTGCACTTGCATGGGCACTATTCACATGATCGCAACATGGAGTGAAGACTTGAAAGTACCAGTACTAGAAATTAGAATGGAGCTCCCTTCTCTAACCCCTTCCTCTAGGGGCAATTTTTGTTATTATGATCATGTTCTTTTTTGACCAGAATGAACCAGCACCCACCAGCGCACCATCCACTGGATGCCCGTCATTACTTAGCTGTGGATGAACTTGAACTGATTTAATATTTGGTTTCACCTTGGTAGTCAATTCTGTAGGAAATAGGCAGGAAAATAGGCAGTTACTAGGTAAATAGATGGTTTATTCATAGGTAAGGGCTGTTTTTACTACCTACCTATTAACAACCTGCTTGTGGGTTAGTAAGTAGGTAGAAAAAAAAAAGCAATTGAGCTAACCACCATGGTTAGGTATTGAACTGGAACTTACCATTCATCCTTCATGGTGTGCTGGTGGGTGCTAGTTCACTGTGACAAGTTTTTTCAAGTATGAACATCAATACTAAACTAGGGACCTTTGTAAATTTCTAATTGCTTGGATCACGCATCAATATTTGGTGGCTTGATTTGCATTAGATAGGTAGGTGCATGCATATTCATTGCTTGAACTCAGGTTGAATGTTATTCTTTTTTGTTTACAACTCAATTGGCTAAAAAAGCCGCTTGTGATCACTTCAGGAAATTGGGGACAAAAAACCCTAAACCCTATGTTAAAGGTTGATTAAAAAAGTTAGGCTAGTAAATGAATTCCATGCCAGCAATCCTAACACTGAACCTCAATTATGCCTGCCAAATTTCACTACTTCCTGTTCCTGGACAGGTTTCCTGAAGAATCACTGTCCATGGACCAAACCCCAACTTATTGGCAAGACCCCCAAGGTATGAGAAAGGTAAAAGCGTCAACAGTATCCATCCTTGTTCTCAAGGTAACTGTAAGCAAGAAACAATCCACAAGATCACTAGAAGATCTTTCCATGGTTAAGGGCAAAAAGGAAAAAATTCAAGAGGCAAAAATCACCAGAAATGATGAAAGACAAAAACATGTGATCTATTGCACCGGTCTTTGTCAATCTACATTTCCATTTGAAAGCAATAACATTCTCATGGTTTCTGTCGTGCTTTCTCAATGAGAGGCTTCAGCTGTTTCTTCTCAGCAAGGATCTTCAGAAAATTGAAGAGGAAGGGAATGTAGTTATGTTTACGCCGAATGTTCTCTGTTTTCCACTTCCTGAATTTCTCATCCTCAAGTGCTATCTTGTCACCTACTTTTGCAATCTCAGACTCCACATCCGTAAGTGAGTTCTGTAGTTTCTGAAGGGAGATTCCCTCCTTCTCTCCCACTGAATCAACTTCCATAGCATCTTCCCCCTTGGTCTGTGCAGCCTCCATCTGCTCTAATATCTGAGCCCTTCTACTTTCCAGCTCCAACATCTCTGCATTGTATATGTCCTTTCTATTCTTGATCACTGCCATGAGATTGAATCTGATTTCACTTTTTGAGTACTTCTCAATCCTCTCTTGAATCACCGGTTGTACCAGTTCAAGCCATTCCATCGAATCCAGGCCACCAGCACCACACTCGCCAAGGTTAATCGGACCTTCCTTGAGTCCATCAAGTTCATAGAGGACTCCATCAACAGGCAGATAGCTTATGAAATGATACACATCATCATCCTTGTCAGCTGTTTTTTGTTCATCAGCCACAAATGGCTCTGGCCTGGCAAAACTGTTGTGTGCTGTGCGAATAGCTTCACTGTTGTTGATTGCAAGCCCTTTCAACTCAGCAGGAAACCCTTTAGTGAATTCCTTCAGAATAGAGAGCTCTGGTCCAATATCAATTTCTGCCCTATTCATGAGGATAGAGAGAATCGCTTGTGTGGCACATGCGTTATTTATGACCTGAGGTAAGACCACCACAGCAATCATAGTTATGATCACAGGTGCAAACAATCAAAATACAATCAACAATCTGCCATACATCTCTAGCATATTGAAGGAAGTATACAGCTGGCATATAATGTACAGGTGATGCATGGAGAGCTGAATATTGTTTTATCTGCTCTACACAGCAATCTATGTTGCAATAGTACAAGTCTGTGTTGCATAGCTACGTATACCCAGCAAAAGCCACACTCAACCTGTGAGACAAGTATCATTGAGGGTGAACTCTGCATGTTGACAAATCTAGTATGTCTATGGTGAGTGGTACAACTGCAGAACATATGGATATTCATCAATTTGCATCACTAAGAATCCACTTACACAAATCAATTCAAGAACCACAACTCTTTATGGCCTTCAACACATTTTCCCAAGTTATCTCAGAGATGATATAAGCCTGTTCAAATAAGAAAATGGGACTTTTGGCACAGAGAATTTGAGATCTGCAGAAACCTGGCTAGCAAAAAATATATTGGGGTTGCTTTCCTTTAATACAGGTCGAACATCTTTCTCCCCAGGTCGCCACTTGAAAAGGAATATCAACCCATAGACAGGCCTGCAAGAGGAGACCACCAGAAATACAGAATACTCAGGTTGCAGACCTACCACATATCTAGGATATTGTAGAGAAAACTCCACAACAACACTTGAAGGTAAACATTTTGTCAGTTCCAGTGAAACTACTATGACTGCAGTCATAATTTTACAACTGTCACTCACAAAGTCTCAACCATCACCCACCTTCACCATGAATATCAGTAACAAGCTGCCATAAGTCGCCACTGACTTCATCAGCTCTGAATGGTGGGTGGAGATAGGAATATAATAATGTGCCCATAATTTTCAGGCACACCATTATTCAAACATATGGGTCTAGTACATGTATGATGGAGATATGTTTAAATGCTAGTTGATTGTCAGTCCTTCTGATACAAACCTGGTTAGCCAAGACTGGTAAGAGCAAGAGAGAGATCTGACCGGAGCTGTCCAAGTGAATCCAAGTCCAGGCTGTAGAGCTCTTCTACCTGCTCCGAAACAAAAAGGAACTGAGCATTAGTGACCTCCCATTCACAAATAAGACTCGCAAATCAACATCTACATCCCCTGCTGATGATGGGCCCCTGACCAAATAGAGGATGGAAAGAAAGGGTGTAGAACAGCACAACTCTTTCAGCTTTATGGTCTCTCTGACTTCCTGTAGTCATCTCTGCAGTGTTTTGTCAGAAGCATAGAGATCGCATTGTGGCCTTGAAATTTGTACCAGCAACAGGAATCAAGTTTCTACATCTACCTGAACTCCTTTGACCTGCATTTGCTGAATGAGCTCTGTAAACACCCCTGCAGAAATACAAACCTCCGGTCAATGCCATTGTGTTTCCTCAGGTTGAAGTTGCACATTCCTCACAACAATTTCCTCAGATTCAACCTGACCGCTGATGTATTGTACTCCAAGATCTACTGTAGTTTTACCTTGTCTATGCAAAGATACACCATGAACCAAAAAGTAAAGAGGGACAGAGGCTTGAACAAAACACATATTCCTACTCTGAACTCTGAACCCCCTTGGTGGGAGTAACACACATAAAAATTTCTTGATCCCTTGAACCCTACCCGTGCCTTGAAGGGGGCTTCTAAATGCCTAGACTTGAGCAGGATAGTAAGGGAGAAAAAAAATCCTCCACTTTATGGAGTACCGGTAATAAGAAGCCTGTAAAACCCTAAACCTAAACACTCAACCATAAGCATTCTTGCTCTGCACATGGAAAGTCATGATTAGGATTTGCAGTTCCAATATCTTACACCATCCTAATGTCAGCTTTTGTTATTGAAGATTGCATGGGAATAAACACTCTTCTCGTTATGACCTCTGCATGAGACACTTTGTAGAACCTAGGGTTTAACAACAAAAGAACCTACTAACGCAGGAAAAAGAAAAAAAGAAAAGACCCCATATCTCTCTCTCTCTCTCTCTCTCTCTCTCTCTCTCCTTCGAGATTTGTTCTACTACGCCAGAAATTTACAATTTCAACGCTGCAACGAAACTAGCTCGTCGCTTGAGTAATGGAATAGTTATTAGGTCCTGCTACAGATATTGCAAGCAAAAAAATACCAAAGCTTCTTTCGGTAACAGCTTGAAATCCATGGCGAGTCTCATGTGGATACAGACTGATAAGACAACCTAATTTACAAGCAAGAAGCACTCAACTGGGGAAAAAAGAAAGATCGACGAAAAAAATCCACGTACCCGGATCCGACTCGATTGTACACCACGACATCCCGCCTGCTTCTTCTTCTTGGCCGCCGCCGTCGTCGTCGTCTTCTTCTTCTTCTTCTCCTCCTCCTCAACAAGTGTTTCTGTATTTCTCAACTGAGCTTTCAGGTATAGAAGGCAAAGGTATGAGAAAAAAACTGACTCCCCAAAACCTTAGAAGCACCAAAAATCAACCACAAAAAAACTTCTCACTTGCTCCTGAACACAAAAACAAACAACGACACACAGCTGCTGCCAGCACAGTACAAGTATGAAGAAAGAAAGAAAACGACCCAAAAACACACACACACACACACAAAGAAAGAAAACAAACAAACGAACAAACAAACCAAAGAAAGAAAGAAAGACGAATACCCTAATGTGGTGTTGATGGGCATCAAGTGTCAACGAAGCTCCGGTATTAAGTTTGCCAGTGGTTTGATGCACGAAATGGGCACAAAACAAACGGATGGATTTTGGTGAAATCCCGCTGCTGCTGCTGCTGCTGTTGCGGAGGAGCAGCAGTAGCTGCCGGCACAAGATGAACAGAACGCGCAACAGCAACAGCAGCTACAGCGCCTTCACACTTGCTTGAAGACGGAACCTGAACACTAACTATGGTTGCTCTTCACCCTTAACTACGGTTAACTTAACCCTTCTCTTTGTTCCAATTCTGTAGCGGGTAGGTGGTCTGGCCATCATATTTACAACAGGACTTAGGCCCACCCTTTTTACACTATGGCCAGGGACCATGATCATGGAAATGCTGAGATGTTCAAACACATCCAAAGGTTGTCCCATGGAAATTCAGATTTCATTTATGTGTGGGCCTTGTCTTTGTTGTGAAGTGTAATGTAAAGTGATAACAACTTTGTTGAGGTACTTTAACATATTAAAATCGAGATCAATCCTAACCTTTTTTTTTGGGATTATGGTCTAACAAAAGTTTGCGCCAATCTCATCCATTTGTTCAAATAAGTGGGCCTCACATGAAGTTTTGTTAGACTATGAAACATTATCCAAAGTGGATTTGATGTCCATTTTTCATCCATTCACATTTCATTATCTCTTAAGCAAACACTTGTGTAAAGTGAACTCGTACCTTAACATGTCTTTTCTTCCAATGAAAGCTTTTCAACTTTGATGGTCATGAGCTTTCAAGTTCTAATGTAAAGAGAGCTGTAGCCAAATTTGGAAAGTAATAAAAGAATTTAGGAATGAAGCTATATTTTGGCCACAAGCTAGAACCTATTGTCTAAATTTGGTAATTTTAACAAAAACATTTTTTTCATAATGTGATGATTTTGGGTCTTTTTATTTTTTCCAAAAAAAATGTGAAACTAGCTCTTTTTTTCATGTCACCAAGATGGAAAAAAAAAATTATTTTCTTCCTTTAGTTTTGGCAAATTTTTGGTTAAACCCATTTCAAAATAATGAATAAAATAATGGGTGCACCGAAAAGAAACCTTCATATAGTGTTCAAATTCATGAATAACATTCTAAAAAAATCTACTTATGTGGCAAATCCTTTGTTGATTCTCACTTTTTTTAATATATTCACCAAACGTGCATCGTTCATTAAACACCCAATTTTGTTTTTTTGTTTGGATTGACATGATTTTGTTTATGAGATTTGCAATATGTTACATTTCAATTTATTGTTTACAATATCAAGTTAATATTTTAAAAATCATTTATAATGCTAGGTGTAATTATATGAACTAAATGCCTTGTTGTGTCCAATGGGTTTTATAGGTTTTCTCAATGTTGTTGGGTTGATCACATCTAAGTAAAGTCATTTCAGTTATAGTCTTTTCATGTAACATATTGATAGGATGGATATGCAATGTTAATTGGGGTTATGAAGATGACAAAATTTTCAACAAGTCTAATTCAAAGCACATAACAATGTTGGTTTTGTTAAGGGCATGGGAATGATGTGAATGAAATTTAAGTTTGATAGAAAGTTGGTAAATGGGAATTATGCAATGTGAATAAAATGTGCAAATAAGTTGTAAGCCAATTAAAAAATTTAGTGGTTATATATAACCTTTTATTATTTGAATATTTTGGTAGAGCATTTCCAAGCAAAGAAGGACATCATGGTTGTTCCATTTAACTTTTATCTAGTATACCTTGTTGTTAATCAATTCAGTGGTTTAAAATTGAACTATGCAATTCATGCAATGCTAAGGGCCTTGCAATTCAAGTCAAAAGCTCATGGAACTAGAGCTCATGAATTATGCCATGAGCTCTTGCTTCATCTTGTAGAACCACATGGTGTGTTCATGATATATATGGTTCCATAATCGATTTTGATGTCTTGCAATTCAATGATACATGAACTACTTGAATGATGCCACTTGCATGAACATTGTCACAAATTCTAAAATATACAACGTAATAACAGTAAATATGTAATACATATGCACAAATTTTTGAACCAAATTTTAGGTCAATTTGCTTTTAACATTTGATAAACAACTACAAGTGCAAATCACACATTGTTGAAAATAGATGCAACCAAAAAATTAGACAAGCAATCTGCATCATACTTTTAATGAAAGAAAAGAATTGACATGCTTCTCAATTTCTATAATTTGCTAATATTGTTTGATGGAGGAATAATGTTGGCTCCTAGAGAGATGTTTTGTATTTTTAACTTTGTTAATGTTAATATATTGCCATTGTTCTTCTTGGCATAATTTAACAATATCAAATCTCTCAATGTGATTTTCACTTTCATCCATTGGTCATCGTTGAGGTTTGGCCATATGTGTTAAAGTTCTATGATAAAAATCTTATTAGGCTTCAATAACATCTTGGCTTTTTCATTTTTGACATGGAGAGCCTTTGAAGAATGAAAATCAATAAGGAGAATGGAATATATGATGAAATAGTCTTCAATTAAACTATCATAAATGTTGAATAGGACCATCTTTAATCCTATGACCTTCAAAATCAAATCTCCAATTTTTTCAATATTTAAACAAGTTCAAAATAGTAACTACAATTCATTGCTCTTCATGACAATATTGGGGGATTCAATTCTTTGGTTTTCAAGACCGACTCCTTCCATATATTTGTGTTGTGCCCTTTAGAAAATCTGATAAGTGAACTTCTAGTAGGTCATTCAAGCATACCCTTCCTTGTCACAATCATATGCCTTGGCTATTCTTCAACTCAAAATGACCTCATAAGCATTATTATAATGCTACCTCTTCAACAATTTGAAATTCTTTAAGATTGTGATGATTGGTGTTTGTTCTATTTATGTAGATATATTATAGGTGAAGGTGAACGATATGACATCTATCAAAACACAACTATTATATGAATATTATTGTAGTACATGAACAATTTTGGCATAAATGATTTTTTTTTTGCTGAATTTTTGAAATTTTATTTATTATTTGTGCCAAAAAAATTATAAAAATTATATAAAGTTATAAATTTGCAAGTTTTTGATTATCAAGTTTGAATTGCAAACCTTAAAGTTCAAGAATTTAAGACTGAAACAATCTAGACACATAAGATATAAACATTATAAGAATGTGTTTATTATTTTTTATGACCATTATGTACCAAAAATTTTAAAAATTAAAAAACCAAGTGCCGAAGTTAAGATTTAAAATTTGATTAATTATATGACAATTTGTTGTCAAATCCAATCAAGGAGTATGACATTCATTAGATTATTGTAGGCCCAACAAGATTATCATTAGTTTTGAGAATTTGGGAAAGGTTTTCAAAGGTGATCATATTGAAAATTTAATCATTATGTGGTCATTTTTAGTTTCTACTTTCATTACATGCATTCTACATTATTTTATATTTAAAAATGTATATATATGCACATTTAAAGTGATTTAGATTATTGTATTTCTATTATAATTAAGGGTTAAGTTTTTAAACTTACAAATGCCTATAAAAATTATGGTGTGAATTTGATAGTTCAAAATGAAAGATAGTAAGAAATGCAAGATTGTTTGTCATATTAGCAAGCTTTCAAAAAAATTAATAGAAGGCCTTCAAGTTAAGGATCAAGGATGATTATCATGTTGACTTGTATTATATAATCATGGAATTTTGACAACGTGGTACACCAAATTGTTTGATTAACTTCATTAATAGGATTTTGTGTTGCATTAGGTTTAATTGAATTTCCTCCATTGATCCTTATAGTTTGGTTTTACCAAATTGTCCCAAATTTTGTAAAATCTTGGATAACTTGTTAATGGTTGTGCCAAAAATCATAAGAAATGAAAAAGGTGTACTTATGCCATGTTTGAATACAACTTCCCTATTGGTTACAAAGCAAATATTCATTGTTTTGAATGTGCTTTCATAATTATCCATGATTGATGACTTGCCCCATCTATGTTCCTTGGTCCATTCATGTTAATAAGACCCAACAATGCCCCTTTTAGTCAACAATTGTTTTATTTGGAATATTTTAGAAATATTTTTTGAAAATATTTAAAATTTTCTTAATATTATTATGTTAAGGTTCATAGGCCAAGATTTGATAGTGCATGTTTTATCATAATTTTGAATCCATAATGAAAGGATGTAATTCATCCACAATTGGGTGGTGCCATGTGGCACTAGTTAGAGGAGTAAGATGACTAACCAATATAGCATAAAGTGGCCTCAAGAGGTTGGGGGAGGAGGTACAATTGCATGCACATTGGGTGCATGTGTGACCACAAAACCCCATACACTAGACTAGATGACACCAATGCCTTTGTTCAAGGGATGGGTTGACCTATTCATTAGCTATATTACATGATTTATTGATCATGGGCCAGGTATTTATAGTTGGCACATAGGATTAGCATTTGGGTTCATCTACATTTTGCCCCTTTTGTAAGGTGGGTTAAATTAAAAATTAATTGCTTGGTTCATTTGAAAAATTTAATTACTATGGTGGACATTTAGAGGGCAATATGAACATGTGTACTCAAACAACCCCATAAGTATGATTTGGCAATTACAAATTATGTGCTAATTGGGTCCAAGGCTTGTGTACAGTTTACAAGGTCAACCAACAATATGATTGTCAAAATATAATTAACATGTTTAATCATGAGTAGATGTTCATTAAGAATCAATATCTCCTAGAATGTTATTGTACATACATTGCCTTTGGAAATGCACATGGATGGTACAATTCAACTACAAAGAAATATATATGTTAGTAACTACAATTGATCACAAATAGTGAAACATACCTAAAGTGTGAATTCAATTTGGGTAGTTAAGATAGTGCATCACACGAGTCAATTCACTACCCATGAAATTTTTGCTAAAACACTTCAAACCATAAATATTTTAAAAATAAAATCATCCCACTAAAAATCCATTATTTCTCATTGTGAGGTGGAATTTTGGTGGAAATGGTCCACCAATAGTCACAACTTAGTGGTTTTAATGAGAGCCTATGCTTTCAATGACGTCCATTTCATTTTGCAAAATATAGGTGGAATTGCATAGTGGATAAGGGACAAGTTCTATAATAGTGGTAATAAAAACATCCCCAAAAATGTTTGATATGTGACTTTGCACATTAAAATTGGATGAAGAAAAATCAAAGTATTTTGTTAATTTGACTCGACAAAATGATTTTGGCCCAACATTTTTGCATAATTTATTAAGGTTGGTAAAAACCAAACAAATTTTTGCACCTATCAAAAAAGAGTAATAAATATGATTTAACTATTGTTCCTTGTTTCTAATTGGCCAATCATAATGATTGGTTTGGGTGGTTTGCTACTAATCGTCTCCCACCCATTCCCAATTTCAGTTTTAACTTTATGGATGGGGTTGCAACAAAGTAAATAATTAAACTTGGATGCACAAAAATATTTTTATGGGGTACATACTAATGTTGTTTTGTTATTAACTTTTAGACTTGTCCTTTGGATACTAGTTAAACATATTCTTTTATTTACAAGGAAAGATATACATTAAAAAAAAATCAATTTACAACACTTGTCAATTACACATTCATTTTAAAAAAAATCCTTTGTTCATTATGGAAAGGCTAGTTTTCAATTTTCAAAATAAAATAGGTGTGCACAAAGGTTATGCATATCAAATTTCCAAATATGGTTACAAAAGTACAATCTAACTTTCTTTGCAAAACAAGCTAGTGGTTAGATGCACATGTAGACGGGGGAATAAAAAAATCCTAAATCGGAATAATTCTTTGGTAATTAATGTTCACAAAGATTCTTCATTTGAAGCCCCCATAGTAAATATAATTTCTTCAAGATTTAGTTCCATGACATCAATTACAATCGTAACAAATGTTTTAACAATACGATTCAACTAACTTATTAATGCACACCATTAAAAGGGGAATAACAATCTTGATATCATATTTAGATTTCCATTTGGATTGTACTTCCACATCCCACCAAGTTTTTCATAACACATAAAAACTTGAAGCACATATCCAACATGATGGCCATCATGTTATAAGCTTGTTGTGCATCAAACGATTTCATAAGTTCCAAAAAAGGTTTGATTGGCTTTATAACCTCCAATTGCATATTGCTTTGCAAAAGGAGGACCTTAAGGTCAAATGGGTCAAAAATTTCAAGACTTTTAAAAAGTTGCAATAGTTTAGCTTCCACATTCTAATAAATGTAATAATTGTTGTCAAGGCATTTAACAATAACTCATGGCCCTAGATTGATTCATCACACACACCAATATAACATGATTTAAAATAGATGTGATTGTTTTAGTAATAACCCACACTTGGGCTTTAAGTACTCTTTGTTGTAAAACCATAGATTTTGTGCCTTCCATAATAAATAATTATGATGTTTTTAAACTTAAGAGTTTTTTCAAACATATTGACCTTGTTGATGAATGTAGTCTTCACAAAAATGTGTAATTTGTGATAAAACATGTTGATACAAATGTAAGATTTGATAGAACATGTTGGTCCATTGTTTTCTCGGCCATGGCAATCAACACTTCTTTCATAAAAGAAAAATGAAAAGGAAATTGAACACAAGGACATTAGTGTAAAATTAACCCAATATTTTTGTAAATGGATAAAGGCCTATAACCCCATTAAATATCAAGCATTAAATCTTCAAGAAACTAGTGTTAAACCTCATCATTTTTTGGGTAGGGGTTTGTGGTAGTGCCAAAAAATGTAGTGATTGCATATTTAGATGGACCCATCCTTTTCTTCCCTAATTATTGAGTGTGAGCAGGTTTTGTCACCTTTTTCATTGAATTATTGTTTCTCTGAGAAAAAAACTTAAGATGTGTAGTTTGCACATGAGTATTCATGGGAATTATGTAATTGATTTTGTTGTATTTAACTAAGCCATTGTGGAAAATAGATTTTTGTGTTGAAGCATCAACATATGTTTGTTCATATTTACAAATTATGCATTGCAACACTTGTGGGTTCACAAAATCCATAGCTAGTAGGCCATCGTTGGTGATAAAAAATCTTAAATAAATAAATAGTTGACTATGAGGTTTCCAAGTTGTAACTTGTGTTTCTATAGACACAAGTTGTAAAACATCAATATTTAACACATTGTCAAATTGTACATGATGGACATTTTCAACATTTGAAACTAATGAAGATCGTATTTGAATGGAAACAATTCACACATTTTCATTAAGTCCACCTAGACTCTTAGTAAAACAATAATCCTCATTTTTATCCATTGAACACATAAAAATTTACACAAAGTACAAAGAAACATTAAGACAAACACCTAGGTTTCAACTTCCCAAAAATAGAGAAACACAAATGAAAGAAAGGGAAACAAATGTGAAGCTTACATGTGTTGTGGAATTCAATAAACTTTTTCAATTTGTTGGAACTTTCTTAATTGTCGAATAACAAAACCATTGATCCATTGACCAACAAAATTGCCTTTTTTCTTGTGCATTCATCACCAAGAAAACAACAACAATGTGACACAAAAAAAAAACCACAACAAAAGAAAAGCTCACAAACTTTCTTAATTCACCAAACTTTCCCAATTAACTAGATTCTCCCAATTCGTCAAATAATAAAACCAAGTTCTTCTTGAAAATCCTTGGCCAAGAAGACAACAAAAAATAATGCGACTTGAAACAAAACAAAAAAATCACACTTAAAAAAGCCCAAAACCTTGCTTGGTTGTTGCGAACTTCAAAGCAATGTTTTTGAAATATTTGGTGCTACAAGAAGCTTTAAGAATAAAATAAGATTTACATGACATAACAACCCAATTCTTGCAATATATAACACAAGTGCTAAATGCTAAAAATGACATACAAGCTTAGAAAAAAATTCAACAAATTTGCAAAGATGAAAAGTGCCAAAAGTGGATTATGATGTTCCACAAAATAAAAATGTGAAGCATCTAGTTGTTGCAATGCATAACACAAGTGCAAAGTGTTGAGATTGACTTACAAGTTCATGAGAGAAAAATTCAAGGAAAGTACCAAGGTGTAAAATGTTTTAAATGGATTATGATAGGTTTTCCCTAAACCCTAATCATAAACAAAAACCTTAAAACCAAATCAAAATGCATATCCAACATTTTCAAAACCCTAATGGTCAAATTTCATTTTGTTTAAAGTTTAATGACCAAACAAGGTCACATTCATTAAATGCTTGTGTATAGAGTTGATTATTCAAAAAAAATAAAATCCAAATATGGTTGAATACATATTTGGTGATTATTTGAATGCATACTTAGATTTTTTTGTATAATTAGTCAACATTGGTGCATACCAAACACAACTAGGGATGCTTTATGTTGCAATCACACTTGATGTTAACACCAAACACTAACATTAAGTTAACATTAATTAATTTTTAAACACAATGTTAGCCCTAATGTTAATTAACATCTTAATTTTGATTAATAATGTTTAAGTTAGTATTATGTTAATGTTAATTTAACATTGTGATGATGGATTCACACCATCATCATGATGGTACCAAAATTTTATATGTTCCCTTTTTGTACCCATTGCTAAAAGTGGTTCTCTTTACTATGTGCATTTCACTATTCCATTGTGTCCACTATTGAGAGTTCCACCCACCATCATTAACTAAAAATTCCTTCTCCCCTTCTCTTCATTTTGTTTTGGTAGCTTCAACATTCCAAAACCTTCCCTTTCTTTGCATTGTTTTTTGGAAGTTGTAACATTCCAAAGCTTTCTCTTTCTTTGCATTGTTTTTTGGAAGTTGTAACATTCCAAAGCTTTCCCCTTCTTTTGCATTTTTTTTGGGTAGCTACAACACTTTGGAGAAGTTTTGAAAAGTAGAATTCCTATAGAATTTGAACAAGATCAATAAGAAGAGGTGTAAGAGAGAAAAAAGAAAAAAAAAAAAGAAGAAGATAGAGAAGGGGTATGACATGCCGTTCTAATCGGACTTTCAAATGTGAAGATTCGTCTAGTTGAAACCCAAGTTCGAACCATCGTGAGGTGGCCCTTACAGTGGCTTAAATTACGAGTTTAAGTGTCAGGCTAGGTTCGACTCCCGGTTTGACAGACTCATGAAACCGCATAAGTGCTGACAAATGAGGGTTTGAAGGAGGCATGAGGTGGTGGCTTTGGTGCGTTAAGTTCTCAAACTAGACAAGTCTATGGTTAGACCAAAAGATAGGAGATGGTAATCTTAAACAACAAGGCTTTGAATCATTTGGGAAGTTTGTAGCAGATTAAGTCCCATTTGTTTAAAAGGTGAAAATAGCCCAAGGTCATGAAACAAGTTTGAATGTCGTAGTTTCACCAAGTGCATGGTTTTTCATTTGCAAGTAGCATAAGTGTTTAGGTAGGCATGTGAACAAAATGGAGGCAATGATGAAATGATGCCAAAACGTATTCGGGTGTGAGAGGGTAAAAGGTAAAGTGGAGGAGAATGTAGAGGGTGAAGAGGAGGGGAATGAGAGAAGACTTGTAGGGCACATTGGAAAAAGGTGGTGGTATCTTACCATGACTTATGAGCTTCTTTTCGGGGCTATTACCTTATTACCTTACATCGGATTTTATGTTAAAATTCACATTTTTATTAGATTTAACGGTAGCTAACACCAATTTTATAATGCATTAACATTGTGTGCCACCTAGGATTCCACCTAGGATTTGATGTTAGTTAAATTTTTTGGTGTGAATCTAACAAAATTTGCACCTCTCCTAACACTGAGGTAGCATTAGGTGTGACTGCAGCTTAACGCAGGTGAGGTCTTAGGTCTTAGGTCAGCAAGTCACCACCAGCAGCGCTGCGGCCCGCCGTAGTCGTACGTGCTCGCGCGCCGGAGGAGCGGAATCGCGTAGTAGGCGACGGCGATGGAGCTTCCGTCTCCAGTTCTTCAGCCATTGGATTCATGGCTAGCGTGGGCCAGTGCGCTGTGCTGTCATCCGATTGCTATAGCTTTTCAGATTCAGGTGCATTGCTTTTAACTTTCCACCCTTGTTTGCACCTTTATTCTCTGAACTACAATAGTTTTAAGGCGTGATTGTAAACTGTGAAACGCCTGTGGATCGTAGAAGCGAGAGAGAGAGAGAAAATGATGCCGCAGTTGCTTCTGTTCTGGATGAGAACTCATGTGCTCGACTCGAGCTGCTCGGGAGTGGGGTGTGTGTGTGTTTTGTTAGTAGATGGAATCGATGTCAGGTTTGTTGCTTGTTTGTTTTTATTTAGGGAATCTATGCCAATGCCAGAAGTTTTTCTCTTTCGACATGATAATGCTGTGTACTGGATGCATCCCTGGATTGATCCGTTTAGGTTTTCCTTGTAACAGGGATGTGTGATCTACTTATGCCTTGCAGCTGGCTGGATCTACAATTCCATGATAAGGTTCTTCTCGCCTCCATGTATATTTTTGTCAGAAAGAGAAGTCGTCTGGTGTATCTGTCTGTCTTCTGGTCAGTGTTGTTTTTTGGTATGTGCTTTTGGATGCACTTCTGCTTGGAAACAGGAACTACGATGATGATGTAGTGCGGTTCAATGAAGAGGTACTCAGCTGTAGATGTGTCCTTAAAACAATAAATAAGAGCAAGGTGGTTCTCATCTGCCATTGCTTCCAATTAGGGCTCAGGAACTGCGGCGGATACGCGAAGGTGAAGCAGCAGGAAATGCACTTGCATTTTTGTATCCAAATGTTGAAGATCTTGAGCATTCAGTCCAGGAGAAGCTTCCCTCAGTTTCGGTTGTGATGCCCCTGAAAGGAGTTGGAGAACACAATCTCAGCAATTGGCGAAGTCAGGTCAGATAACCCCTGTACATGCTTTCATCTGCTGTATTTTTCTTTGGATCCTGTGGGTGCTTCTGTGGCAACCTTGGGACAGGGAAGCTGGGATGCATGCTGATGAGTTTTTATGCTGGGATGCAGGTGCTCTCCATGTATGGTGGACAGTTGGAGTTTCTCTTTGTGGTGGAAAGCATGGATGATCCTGCCTACCAATCTGTTTCTCTGCTGATCAATGAACTTGAGGTTTGTCTCTGGTTTTTCCATATCTCTGGTGCTTTGTAGGGATAATGGAAGGGAACACTGAAGGGAGTGCTGCTGCACTGAGGGCAAGTGGCTTGGCCATGAGTAGGAATGCAGAGGTGTCAGCTGATGTTTTCATTGTGGTCAACTGAGCTGTCTGCTCTTCCTTTGTTTGAGATTGATTGGGAACTTGACAATGCCTGTGGCAGTCAATGGTGTCTGTTTTCACATCTTTGCCTGCATGAGATTATAGGGGTAGATAATTTCACTACTATCACGATATGTTGTGAATCCTTTTTGAGCACTGATGGTGTGCAGGGACAAATAGATGCTAAAGTGCTTGTTGCTGGTCATTCAACTACATGCAGCCAAAAAATACACAATCAGCTGGTATGGCTTTCTATTCTTACATTACAGATTTCACAGCGATCAAGGGTAGTCCTGTCAATCTAGTGGAATGTTGCAGAATGAACATTGCACAAAAGTCCCAAACTGGAGCTGCAAATGTGTCAAAACACTCCTTGTTGTCTACAAACTAGCCTGAGACAGATTGGCAATATTTTCTTTCATGTGTTTAATACTATCAAGATTTAGGTCATTTAATAATTAATAATGAGGCCAAAGGAAGTATTTCCCACTATACTTCAATCAGCATTACAAAAAAATTAGCAAGAGAAGGTAGAGCTTGATTGAGTTCAACCCCTCCTCCTATAGCTTGTGCCCTTTGGCAAACCAGTTAACAAGGTTCTTCAGTTACCCACTTTTACGGCTGCAAAGCACCTGCAACCAATCTGCAATTCCATCATGTCAGTATATTCTGTTTCAGGTTTTGGGTACAATTAGCAATCTGTCAAGAGTGGTAGAACTTCTTTACCAAGACAGATGTTGTTTGTTAGCAACACTTCTTAAACTTCTCCATCTACTTCAAAGTCTGACAGAATGCTTATGTGTATGTGTTTTTGTGGAAGACCTGTATGTGATAACTGGATGAAACTTTGATAGGCAGGTGTGGATGCCATGCACAAGGACAGCAAATACGTCTTCTTCTTGGACGATGATGTGCAACTTTGCCCTGGAACCATTGGTGCCCTTGTTGCGCACATGGAAAAATACCCTGAGGTTTTGCTGACCATTGGCCCAAGTTTTGACTTCTTATGTAAAATTATCCTGCTCATCTCTTCCTCTTTCAGTACGATAGTTTTATCTCCCTTCTGTTCTTCTCTGACTGGTTGCATTGTGCCAATTTTTCAGAGGTCAGAACACTGACGCACCAATTTGCAGATTTTTGTGCTGACAGGGTATCCATTTGACATACCTTCAGGGAGTCTGGGTAGCTACTGCATTTATGAGTATCATATGGTATATTCCTGGTGCTTTCTGAACCTTCTTCTCTCTCCCTCTCTCTCTATGCATGGTGAATATTGGGTTAAACTGAGGGTTCCTAGTTACAAGTTACTGTGAATGTTCTTTATTTTTCTTCTCCTCTGGACTCCTTTCAAATGGTTTTCAGTTTGGCTCTTTGTCTTTGACAAAACATTGAATGGTTGCCAGCCTTGCTCAATAGGTTTTGCCACAGGTGGGTGTGGACGTACATTTTTCTTGTGGGGTGGATGTATGATGGTGCGTATCAAGATGCCAGAAACTCATCTTCTCTGAAGTCAATTTATGGAATGATCAAATTCGTCATTATCTAGTAGGGGCTATTGCTGAATGTTGGATGTGTATACAAAAAGTTATTTAATCCCTCCTGGAAGCTGCCAGAGAGAAGGGAGGATTATTGTGGATTTTGATTGTTTTCCTAAAGATTGGTAGCGAGTTGGCTGAGGAGAGGAAGACTCAACCTTATGAGGTGATGGTGTTATGTAGATGCATGCACAAGACTTCAGGACAGATCGGTATGGCATGGTCACGGGTTTGCGGGAAGGAGGTTACTCTGATGATATGACACTGGCTGCTGTAGCTGGTAAGTCTCTTCTTTTGCAGACTCCTTCCTGTTTGCGAGGTGCAGGTGAATGCCATGCCCTGGACTTCAACGAACTAGTTGTCTTTGGAGGAAGGATGGTTTGTAATAATGCTAGCATTCTTAGATTGTTCACACAAACTGATACACAAACATGCTTGCAGCTGGTGTTAAAATGTGTGTCTAGGCACCCATCCTTAATGCTTGTGTTGAGATGTCACAGGGGCGAATGGGCGTATGATCAGCTCCCCTGAAAGAGCTGTGTTCTTTCACCCTCTTGCTGCGAACTTGAGTTTTTCTAGGTAATTTCTAGTTGAATTCATTTGCTACCGGCTCTTGGATTTGTGTTGCTGATTTTTCTGTCTTATTGCTCTACAATAAGTTCCATGTTGTGTGTTGTGTGCATGCCAGGTATTGGAATTATTTGCGGAAGCAAACTATTGTGCTAGAAACATACAACACAACTTTCAACTTCTGGATGAACAGGGGCTTATTCTCTGTACATTGCTGGTTGTCTTGGAGTTTTGTTTTTCCATATGTCACCACAATGGTGCACCTTGTGGTTGCACTGCATGCATTTGTCAGTACTTCTTTTGACAGCTTCCCTTCATGCAGTATAGGTTGGTTATTTGTTTCTCTAACTTGCCCTCCTTTCTTCTTTCTAACACTGTCACCACCCATGTGGATGCTAGCTTCGAAGGTGTTCTTTTTACTTTGTCTGAATCCTACTCAATTTGATTGTATATTTGTTTTCTGTGTGGTTGGAGTTCTCATCTGTTTTGGGAGAGAATTTTCTTGAAAGAGATATTGCTTGGCACCTGAAAAATATGCACTGTGGTATGCAGGTTTAATTTTGGCCAGTTGTGTGGTTGGGAGCACGCTAGTTGAGTTGTGTTCATTGCGCCACCTGTCTAAAGTGGTCATCAACTTGTGCAATGCATTGTCTCCTGGGACTCCACACATCTCCATTCAATCCTATAACTTTTTTATGGTCCACCTTCATCTGCTTCTACCCTTGTACAGGCTCTGTCTGGCTGAATTTTGTCAAAACATGTCAAGAGATAACTTCTTGGAACCATGTTATGCAATGGTTAATAGTGTCCCTGACTCTTTGGAAAGTTTGCATGGAATTGCCGAAGCAAATGTGCATGGACACTTGTGTATCACATGGGTGGGATTGGAGTTTTTGGTTGAGAAGATGTTTGTTTGTACATGGATGCAGGTATTTATAGCGACAGTAGTGGACAATTTTTTATACCCTGTCTCTGCCATTTACTCCCATGTGTTTCAGCATATCGATTGGGCTGGTGTGCAGTACTGGCTTCAGAATGGGAAGATATGCCAGGTAACAACACTGGTTGTTTGCAGTGTTAGCAGATACTGTTTTCAGTGTTTCTGCAATCCGATAGATATGCATTGTGCAAGGTTGCAATTTTTATGGATGTATAAAAGGAAGGACATTTCTTATGCAGGCACAGGAGAGTTGTTTTCCTTCCATGAATGTTGTCACAAGCATTTCAGAAGTCATCATGGAGTACCTTAATATTCAACATGTTTCCAGAAATGTCAATAGTTCCAAGTGTCCATAATTGCTCACAAGTACACTTAACCTTGGTCAGTGTCCAAGGTGTGAATAGTAACAGTGAGAATTTTTGACCATTGAACTGAAGTTATTGTCATGATCCAGATCCAACGAGGAGAACGACGGTGGAAGGTCGTTGAATCTCCAAAGACTGGCTGGAGTACACAAGAAGTAGATTGCACATTGGCAGGCAAAGCCTCGTTTTGGACCTTGATAACTGACACATTTCTGCCCCATGAAAATGGGTCGAAAAAGGCCAACTAGGGCAGTCTGTTGTTGGAGAGTTGTAACCCATTCTAGCTGCTTGTACAAAATTTGTGTCTGGTTCTGCTGTATGGTGTGTGATGATGAGTTTCACCACCATATAATAACTGGGTGGACTGTGACATGAATGGATGATTGATATGGTTGTAGTCCAATTTGCATTGGTATGGTATTCAGAATGCTCACAATGTGCATCCAACTGAAACCTAGGAGTTACATAATTTGTATTTATCTGGGACTTAATTTTTTTCTGATTGGATCTGAACTGGTGACCAAGTGGTGTTGATGGTGAGGTACTGTTGTATTGGATTCAAGACCTCCCTTGACCAGCCTTTTTACTCCCTGGTATCAATTCCATTTTTTCTCTAGCATGTGCTAAGTTCTTGACTTCACTGCTTTATGAACCTAAGTTTTCTGTCACATTGGTGAGACTCAGAATAGATGAACCTTGGTTTTTCCCAAGCTGCTTTGGAGACTTGGGTTCAGAATGCTGTGCAGAACACAAGGCACATCTTGAGAACACATACAAGATGAGCAGTGAGCACAAAGGTTTGCACAATTGGAGTGCATACTATGCTCATGGTGACAATTGATTAATGCAACTACAGGTAACAAATGCCCACTCAGATTCTCATGAACATTCATTTGCAACTATGAGTTGTTATTTTTTTCTTGAACTTCACTTTTTGGCACCCAAGACCCTCCCTGCTCACAGAATAGTCTCTGGATGGTGAACCTCTTTCATAGGCAGTAGTAGTTACAAGTAGTATTACATAGAAACTTGATCTCATTTTTTCTGCTGTATTTGCAGGTAGTAGGTACCTTACAAAGCATATAATCTTCATCCTTGCCTCACAGGCACCTTACAAATGCATAAGGACATCAGAGGTTTTTTTTTCTTCTTCTGTCAATGTTGTGAGGTCAAAAATTTGGTGAAAATTTCCAAAAAAGCAGCAAATTTAGTTGAAACTACACTGAAAAACGGATATGCCAAAAATTTCTCAAAGCAAGTTTTGCCAGGTTGTGAAATTTCCAAACACAAACTAAGTCATGTCAGCCATGGCTTTATGCAAAGACTAGCTCTAAAATACCTTAATGCAAAAAGTAGCTTGGACCTTATTGTGAACAATACAAGGTGACCTTCAAGCACTATTACTAATTTAAGAAAATAAAAATAAAAATTGTTGACATCTTATCAAATTATTTTTACAAAGTTATTTTTATTTTTAGATATTTATGTTTCATGCATTTCATTTTTGCACCTATGAGATATTTGATTTCAAGTTAATTATTTATTTCATTACATTTGATGTTTGCCCCGATTAGGTGGAAAAAACATTTGCATGAGATGATGACTTTGTGCATGCAACACTAGGGGGAAATAACATTTGTATATGAGATGTTCTCCTTTTATTAAGTCTAGGCCAAAGCTTAAAGATGAATTATAAAGTTTGTAACAACTTGTGTGATCTTAAGGTTGGTTGAAGATTTAGCTCTACATACATGTGCATTACTCATCTCTAATAATTCTCTCATTGATTTGTTATTTCCAACAAGAAGAACCATGTAAAAGAAAGCTAAAACCTACAGCATAGTGTAAAGCCCATGGATGGGGCCATTCATGAAAGTCGGGGTTGGAATCTCATGTCTCATCCTCGGTCCTTAATTTGGTATCGCCCCCCAACTCCCAAAATGGATAAAGGCATTACCAAAATGTATGTTGAACTCAGCTACCACCTTCTCTTGGTTATCACCTTTCTACAACAGGCAGCCGAGATAAAAAAGAGATTCTTGAAGGGTTTTGCTTTCATAGGTCATTTGGCTAAATCTTGTTGTGGATGATTGCCAGTTTGACTACATCATAAAATTGGAAAAAAAACAAGTCTGGGACACAGAGAAGGTTCTCTCCAAAAGTTAGAACAACAATACTCTCCACCTGCCCTTAATTCCTTACACATATTGCTCTCTGTGTAATACTGATTGCAAGTCAACGAATTTGCTTCTCATCCGCCTTGAAATCTGACATGACAGTTTACAGTTAATAATTATGTGAGAATTTGTGCCGAGCATCAACAGAGCTGTGATGATGGGTGTGAGTGGATTAATAAATTATAGAACGTGCAAAAATTGAGGCTTGATCCAGAAGAGCGAACCATTGTGATGATTAATGATTTTGTTGTTGTTGGCTAGTTTATGATGATAGGAGGCTACCTATTGATGAAGTAAGTGTATGGGGATCTTGCAGAGGAGGCAATAGCTCTTATTATTATGTTGTAAAGAACTGTCGGTGATGGCATCAGAAAAGCGACAAAAATGTACACTTGCTGCATTTGCTAGATACTTACAACCACAGACACCACAAGGCAGGCCACTTAATAGACCGGTTTGCCAGATTATTTTTTCCTTTCCTCTTGTCTCATGCCAGCAGTTATGAGCACTCATCATGTTCTGCAACGAATCATGAATTTCATCCAATTTTGCAATTTTATTTTCTTCCAAGTACTTCAATTCCTTTCTCAACAAATGAAAACTGGCAAGATTTTGGATGTCATACAAACTCCTGATTATTTTTTTACAGTAGATGTCATTTGACAGAACAAATGATGGGAACATCAGCCAGACTCGGATGGTAAGTTAGAAGTAATGCTCTAGGCAGTTTCATTTTGTGGGCTATCTGTCGAAATTGGGGCTGTGGGGGGAGGGGGGAGAGGGAGTGGGGTCTGGTTAGGAGCTAAGGTTGGGTATGTGGTGAAGAAAGGAAAAACTGTGATCTGAGTTGAAGCTAATCTTTGAGAGAGACATCTCCTTCTCTAAACTGCTGTAAGTACTGTCTCTTTAGCTCTAGGTGAGTGGATTATAATTTCTTTGTGGGCTCATTTTTCTAATAACTTCAGAAATCTGCTTGTTACATGGATGAATGTAAAATCTCAGGGAATTTCACCTACATCAGATATCTTGAAAACCCAGTTTTGAAATAATAGGGTACATGCATGTGAGAGACAGCAAATAATGGTGGAACTTAAGGTTTTGGTGATTCGGATATGCTACTTGGTTCTATATGGAGTCTGGACTAGGTACCTAGGGAGATGTTGCTGGTTATGGGAAACAGCTGATGTGTGTTGGTACCAAAGAAAAATTCCAGTAACCAAGGACATTAAGCCAGTTACCAGACATTTTCTACCGTTTACAGGTTTGAGACCTATGATCAATACTCATTGTGTCAATGGATGAAAAGGGAGCAGATCCAGCGACTAGATGGATAGAATCAAGATGCAAATCCATCATCTGAATGGACATAATCAATGCATATGCAACATTATTTTGGATGATTTATTTTTTCATTCATTCACATGAGAGTTACATGATTCACCTGTGGGTTGCACATTTGGTAGGTAGGAAAGCCAATAGAAACAGAAAATGAGGTCAGAGGTTATTAAACTGTGTGCGGAGGACCAACCACATTGAGCCGCATAGTTACAAACTACTGAACAGTAGATTATGGTGAAGCTTTGAAGTTGTGAACGATTAAAACATTCATGATGGACACAATTCAAAGAGAGCTGTCCTTCAAAATGGTCGGTTGCTGTCTTTATTAGTGTATAAATTCTGTAGTTCTCCTAGATCATCACCATCATCATCTCCTTGGCAGGCAGGCAGGCAAGCAAGCAAGCAACCCACCTCCACTTGGTGAGTTTTTCTTAGGTGCTTACAAAAGGGAGTCAGTTCAGTTGAACTGTAAAACCAAGCTGTTCTACTTAATACTTATGGCGTGTGTCTGTTTGTTGTTGTTGTTTCTCTCTTGTTGTTTTTCTCTGGACCTGCTCCAGGCGAACTTTTTTTGTTTTTTGGGAAGAAGGGCGTACTAATTAAGTCATTTCCTTCACCTAGTACTACTAGCCTACTACTTCACTTACACCAAACCTGGGTACAGTGAACCAGAACAGTACCACAATTGAAAACCCCACATTTAAAATAGATACATCAATACAGAGAATGCATACAGAACCCACTTAAATCATGCAGCCTCGGCTAATGGGTACGCTGACTTGAGCCCACTTTCCTAGATCCTGCCCTAATTGCTGCATGCCCACTAAAAATCATTACCATGCAGCTCTGACATCCAGATGCTCTACCTCCCTCTACCACTCTCTCTCTCTCCTCTCATTTAAATCTTTTCTTCATTGCATAGATTAGGGCAGGACAATGGCCTGTACACTGTACTTTGGATGAAGTAGAGTGGGAAAATAGCGTGATAATAAGTTTATAGACTTTCAAATTTGCTATTATTAAAAAAATAGCTATGATGATATCTGAAAAATAGCTTGATAATAGCTATGATTCGAATAGCGTGATTTCAGTGGTCTCCAGAAGGCCTGGTCTATTCAAAAGGACTACTTCTGATTGGTCACTCATTATGATTGGCCTAGGTGGTGGCCAGTGATTTTTGGTGACATATTGGGAAACTTTTGGAGAAATGTGTCTTTTGTAAATTAGACTATTGTAGGATTATGTGGTTTAGGACTCCAATGTTGCAGTGAAAAAATTCTGGGTTTTGCTAATGGCTTTCTAATATGTTCTTCTCTAGTTGTTTTATGTGACCACTTCTTTCTGGTTAAATCATGACCTATTGTGTGAGAAAATTTCTTAAGGTGCAACTTCAAAATTATGAAAAAAAAATTCTCCAAATGTTTTCTATAGAAAAAATTGGGGAAAAAGACTTGGTGGTTGCAATCCAATTGTCTCTTGAACCTTCTATTATCAAATCTTCCATGTTGTGAGTGGGGCCATTAACAATTAACTATCTATGGTATACGTGATAAACACTGGTAGAGGGCCAAATAAGGGTGTGTGTGGACTTGTTCTTAATCTTAACTACAGAAGAGAATCCCACTGGCCACTGCCTTCATAACTATTTTCAACGTACATAGAAGCTGCCACAATGCAGTTTAATTGCAAAAAGTTAGCCTACCTACAGACTAGCATCTAGGGCTCAGAATCTAGACATATTTATAGGTGGGGTACTTATTACTTAGGTGGGTGTTTACTGCAGGTTTAGGTGAATAACCAGTATTTTAGACAAAAAAATCACAATGTAGCTAAAGTGGTGATCATCCATAAGACTATGAAAGCAAATCTGGCTCCAAACAAAAAACAATTTTTTAAAAAAAGGAGAAAAAGCAAACTTATGCATTGTTTGATACACTATTAGATCTTACTACAGAATTTGATGATATGTTAAACAATTCTGAAATTTGGTGATTAGAAAACCTAGATTTTTTTTTTTGGGGGCCATTTTCCAAACTAGTTTGTCACCATGGTGCAATTTTGCAGAAGAAAAATCCTTGATGGGTACTTTACTTCAGTCTAGGTAAGTACTCATTAGGGTAAAGCCCCAAGGTGGGAGCATTTCCAAAATAAGGGGCCTAGGATAAGATGATGGCCAAGTCTGGCGTCTGCTGTGTTTTTGGAACAATGTCTCCTAGTAGACACTTGGCCATGGGATCTTACAGGGAAACCCCACATGGCCCCAGGCGTGGGAAATTCTGCATTGTAAGGTGGCCTAAAACAACACAGGGGAATTTCCCCAAGGTTGTTAGGATCACAACAACATCAAAATGAACTTGTTCTTGTTGACAGTGCACTCTTGTGGCAGTTATCTGTCTGCAATATAACATTAGCAGATACATTCACTAGCTGTAAAAGCACTTGGAGAAAATTTGTAGTGTATTTGGAGGGTACCTTGTGTTCGTAATGCCTACTCCTTAAGAGTTGGAGGGAGCTTTATACCTATGAAAAGGTATAAAAACCCTACCCTTGTTCAGCCTCATAATCTATATATGTTTAACCTTTGCCTGCTGGTTGGGACATTGCCAGAATGTGGGGCCAAATTAGTGGTTTTATTTTTCAATTTTGTGTTGTATCCAAAATGATGAATCAACAATAAAAATATTTAGCCAAATTTGGCTATAAAGGAGATGTGAAAGGTAAAACCCTTAAGCATCTCTCTATATTATCACTACCTACTGAAAGCCATATATACAAATCTGCAGATTTTTATGCAAAATTTCCTCAAAATCTGGTGAGTAAGAAGCTTAAAATTCTCAATTTTCAATTTTTTGTTGTATCCAAATTGATGATAAGAACCCTCAATTTAACTTCTAATTCAATTGTTTTATAAGGCTGATTGCTTGGTCTGGTTGCAATGGCAGTTCCAGTGCAATGTTGAACCTCCAGTCTGCATACCATAAACCCTGACCTAGAACCTAGCCTAAAATCAAGAACCTTCCAACATTGGTTGTTCCCTAAAAAATATTTTAGTGAATTTGTACTCTTGTTTTTTTTTTCCCTTTACAACCCACGTTCATTGTAATTATACATGTCTAAAACAAATAATAATAATTGATATATGTCGATACACACAAAGAGTGGGTATTGAAAAACTATAATGTATTGTACACTAGCAATTATATTTCAATTTTAAAATCATTTTGTAAATGTGATAACATGATCTTGTGAAACAGAGCCAAAACCAAAGTTTCCTATTGAGTTCTTCCCCAGCCAACATAAGGAATTGTGGCACCTTTATTGAATACGGGTTTCATCAGAGACGAAGGATTGACAACACATTTTTAATCTGGTTTACTTATCTCGATCTCTTGGCAATGTGTTTTAAAAAAAGAATGAGGGTCTTGGTGTTCCATAATGAGAAATGCTTGGTGAATGGGTCTTTGTTTCTGCCACAATTGAAAACAAAGCTTAATGGTGTTCTCATGTTGCCTTTCAAAGTTCAGAACCACTTTGTGTCAGTTTTTGAGAAAATGACCAATTATCAACAAGGGTCGAAGGGTATGTTATTCACAACGGATGCATGGTATGATACATAAGGTTGGCAATTGGTTAGCAACCAGACAAAGACCCTGCTTGTTAAGTTTATACCCTCAAAGACCTGGCCAGACACCTGTGGGCTGGGTATGGCTTTGATGAAAAGGAGAAACAAACCCCTACTACACTTCCATGTTTTGTCCCATTGTGTGTTCTTGAATCCTTGACAGAAAAACAAATTTCACAATGACCCTGTCTCTCCAGTTATAGAAGAAAGGAAGAACCAGCTAATACTGGTTCAGAGTTCAGACTACCTTGTGTCAAATGAAATGTTATAACTTTTAGGTCTACAATTGTTCACACTAGCAACATTTCAAGCTTAGAAATGATTTTTGAGAAACTATTTAATTTCCATTTAAATAGAAGAGGGATGGAACAAGATCATTTAATTTCAATTGAAAATGACCGACATTTTTGTCGACAAAGTGTTGGTCTTTGGACCAAGAAAGGCCACACCCAAGTTGAACTTTATTGCATGGGGGGGGGGGTGTGGCAAGACAATCTAGAGATAAAATTGTGTCTCACTTAGTTCCAATGACAAGAAATTTCAAGGAATTGGTATATTGGAGATTTTGCATATAATTTTATATGATTGTCCTTAAAAAATTGATTTTGCATAATTCTTCGCATGGTTGTCTTTCAACAATTCCATAAACAATCCATGAGATAACTATCTTATTTCCAAGCCTAACTATTTCATTTCTTTCTTATTAGCTTTTGTAATAATTATCTAAATCTTTATAATTACTTCACTCCTTTTTTTCTAACCACCAACATGAATATGAAAAGGTAAATTAACATGTGCCTTTTCATGTTCATGATATTTATATTAATTCAAATTAAATTTGACATTGACATAAATAATAATGAACTATTGAAAAACATATGGGAACAAAAAAAAAGGGAAAAAAAATTTGATTGTTATTTGTAGTGAGCAATAAAGTGAAGTTCAAGTTTTGATGTATATAGATATGGAATGTATAATACCTTCTTACACAATATTAGGGAGAGTTTGTGCCCATTAAATCATAGCTTGACATCTGGCATTTTTGCATATTATGTTTATTTAGACAATTTGAGTTTGGTTTAACTTTGGAACCTTCATTTGATGATATTTATAAAACATGCCTCACACATGGGTTAAGGTTTGAAATGTGTAGAAATCCTTGACATTCTTTAAAACTTCAAGAATGACATAATAGAGATTTTGTGGGATACAATATCAAACTTCAATTTGTTGATTTGATGTCTTGAACAACCTTTACTAAATAATTTTTGAAAATTTGATGATTAAAAAGTTTTGAATCTCATGGAGCTTTTCTTTTCATGAATGCAACTCTCAATATTATTTTGTAATTTTTTCAAACATGAATTGATTGTCAAGAATGGTCAAGAATGTCATATTCCTATGTTTGTGAGGCATAGTTGCCATGTTTGAACTTTGTAGTGGCCTTTTATTGAACCTTCATTGCATAATTTTTTACATTTTACCTTTGGGAAAATTTGAGCTTATGACTTCTTTGAAATAGAAATAAAATGGAAATTTAATAGATTTATAATTTTGAGAAAAAAAACTTGAATTGATTAATGACAATATTTTTTTCTTGTGGATTTTACGAGTTTTTAAAAGGATATTTGAAAATAAGCACAATGAATTTCTTTAAGGCTTATTGATATGCAATTGTTGAAAAGAAAGCCATTAGCCAAGCTTGAAATATGTTTCAATTAAATCTACTTAAGTAGATTTGTAGAAATGTATTACATGGCTTAAAAAGTTAGGGAAAGGCTTGGATTACTACGCTTCAAGCCCAAAAAATTGAACATGCCAATCAAAAGAATTCAAAACAATGCAAATGTAAGTTATTTTTTTGGGTTCTTTCCATTGATTTTAATTTTCGTATTCCAAAATGTTTCATTCTAATTAATAAGATTAAATTGTGCAAGTTTGCAAGCAAAGTGATCATGTTTCAAGAAACCTTTTAATTTTGAGAATTCATTGTCCTTTGTTATAGGAAGCAAATTGGTCTTAGGGTCAATGTGGCTATGTGCCCCTTCCACTCACATGGTATATATCATAGATTATAATAGACATTATGTTTTTATGTTGTTATTGCTTGCATCTTAAACCAATTTAAGTGTCACTAGTTGTTGAGTGATGTTTTGAATGCAACCATTATCCATGAGCTTGAAGTTAAAAGGGAAAAATGAACCATATCTTTTTATCAGATGCTTTGATCATTGATGATGATGATTTTGGTTTAATTATTGAGTTGACAATTTTTGCAAAAAACATTAAGAAGGAGGCCATTGGGGTGATTATTTTTTTTTATATTTTGTGACAAGATACAATAAAAGAAAAACTTCATTATAGGTTAGCTTTGATGTCAAATCCTAAATTCAAGAATTTGAAATTGATATATATATATATTTGGTCATGAGCATGGGGTGGCCATAGCTAAAGAGTAGGAAATCTTTGTTTTTTATGCCTCTTTTCAATAACTTATTGATTTATAGATTCAGAGCAAATTGCTTGATCTTTGGAGCCTTCTCACGGGCCTCCATCTCTTATTTTATTCCTCACATCATTGCATCCATTGTCTAAAGCTAAAACTCCCTTTGTTTACAAAATTGATGAAAATAGGAGCATGGACATTTTTAAGATGGTGGTTGGCATTGGCAAATTTACAAAGGAGCTTGTTAATCAATAATTGTTGATATTTGGATGTAAAAGATATCAAATGTCTTTTGGAGTGGTGTAGGCAACATAAAATTATGTTTTCAATTGTTGACCTTTTTAGTTATATAGATATTAGGGATTATAAGTTTTCAAATTAAAATTAAAAAGAAAGTTAGGTTTGAAATTTTCACCAATTTGAAAAAATATTAGTTATAATCAAATAACTTTGAAAAATTAATCTTTGTGAATAAAAATTAGCCAAATGATGCAAAAGTGAATTATAAGGTTATTAGTAATTTGATAGATTGAATAGATTCTAAACTAAATTTATAACATGAATTAGATGAATTTGAAATTTATTTGCACAAGACAATAAAATTCTTTTAAGGTTTACCACAAAGAACAAAAAAGGCTTAGTCCTTATTGTAGTCCTTTTATACCTTATATTTTGATCCCATAAAAAATTATGAATCAAAAGTTGTCAAAATTTTTAAAAGGATTATATTCTAGATTATTATAATTTTAAATTCCATCATAATAGTTCATAAATGTGTTTTTACATGATAAAAAAAGACTAAATAAAAAAGATAGAAAAGAATGATGCTATGACAAGATTTTGGTACACCTAAAAAACATTTGCACTCATGATGAACTTTAAAAGGACTAATTTAATATATTTTTTCTTGTATATGTTCAAAATGTGATGACATATTTTTGTTTAGATATTGAAATTTTATAATGATTATTGATTTGTTTCAGCCTATGAAAATGTTAAAATGAAATTAAAGAATCAACTTAATATAATTGATTAATCTAAATGAATTAAAAACTAGTTGTGAAAAAATTGGTTGAACATAAGAAGGAAAGGAAAAACTAAACAAGGTATGAACCTCTTTATAAAAGAAGAGTGAGAACTAGAACAACTGGTTATGAAAAAAAATAAAAATCACCCAACATTATTCTTCATGACATAAAATGATTTGCAAATTAGCTATAAAATAATGGGTTTTCAAGTTCAAATCAATAATAAAAGCACATATTACATTTGACTAAGAATCCATTTGAAGAGTCCATAATTTTGAGAAAACTCTGATGTTATCTTATTGGAACATCTTTTTCCATGTCCAAGATCTAGTCACCTTATTTTAAACACCTCTATTAAAGATAGGTCTTGGAAAATATAAGTCAAGACATCAAAATGGACAAGTTGAAAAAAGTTACAAATTTTTAAAAAAATATTTTCATACAAAAAGATATTTCCTTCCTTGATTTTTGACCTTCACCATTTTGAACTCCCAAAGTGTTGTGTGGCCTCAAAGTTCTAAACACATTCTTCAATTTCATTACAAACAATAAATCCATAACCGTTCCTTATGGACTATGACACAAATAGACCCTCCTAAATTGTAAACTCTGCCTTTGATTTATTAAGCATTAATTATTTTTCAGTGTATTAATTATTTTAGAGTTATCTAAGCATTAAGATTTGAGTTCCACTTCCATAAAACTCCTTTGTTATGTTTATCATTTGATGCATTTGAATATTATACAATACTTGTATGAGGGGTGAAATATCTATAATGTTTAGAACGAACCCAAATTTGTTTTTTGGGAAATTTTTAGGACCAGTCTAGTAGGTGCCTGTTTCCCAAAGGGGTCACATTTTCTCCTTAAAGTGTTGCTCATACTTAGCCTAGCTACTTTTCACCTCAAATTAAGAACTTGGATACTTTATGAAAGGAAGGAAGGCTACGACTTATGTATGGCTTTTTCCTTTGGACGGTAAAGCTTATCAATTCAGTGGAGGCTAAACACCAGACATGCATTAAGGCGGCGACGCAATGATGTATTTTCCAAACTTTTCCCCACTGAAGTAAAGCTGCTGCTCACTGCTAAAATGGACATATACATACAATAGCGACAATCAAGACCGGAGTTTTTTCTTTCTTTCTTTCTTTCTTTCTTTCTTTTTTGTTTTCAATATTGTGATAGTCATTGGGCGAATATTTCGAAAAGCTTCTCAAAATTAGTGAAATTTACTTTAGAAAAATCTTTTTATTCCAAAACAAAATAGCAATGTTTTGTTGAGAAAAAACGACCAATTTTTTTGAAAACAAGATTCACACTGGTTAAGACTCAATCAAATAAAGCACTTTACATGTTATTACCACTGTAGAAATATATTATACAATTTCAGTGATGAGAAGAGTGGGGCGCGGGGAAGATGGAAAAGAAAAGTAGAAATTCCCATATATAATCTTTTATGCTTTCCAAGCTTTACTTCAGTGTTCAAAGGGGAACCAAAAAAAAAAGAAAAAAGACTTGGTGATGATGATGATGATGATAAGCTTGGTTGTTTTTAGAAAGACTTGAGCTCGGTTCCAAAGCTGGAATTGAACCATACCTGCAATCTAAAAAGCCAAAGTTTGCCACCTTTGATTTAATATTATGAGGTAAGCACGAAAATTGCAACTTTGAGGTCGAAGAAGGTTACACTTTGAGTTATGAGATAAGGACGAAGATTGGACCTTGAGGTTCAGGACGAAAGAAGATTGGACTTTTGAGGAAGGAAGAAGATCTTGCACTCTGATTTTTGAGATAACTTTGGACGAAGTAGATTGGACTGTGAGGAAGACCTACTTCAAGATTCATGAAGACCTTTAAATATGGGCTTTTAGCTGCTCGAGAACGTGGCATGATCTACTTCAAACAAAATTGTTCTTACTAGATGATTCGATTAGTCTTTAGCCCCTATACCCAAGTCTAACGAGCCAATTGTTGCAAGTCTAGACACAGCAGCTTATACGCAATCTGCGTTGCAGCATGTATCTCATATCCCCGGTAGTATGTAGCTACATGCAGCTGATGCTGTTGGGAAAGTGAAATCGTGCTGCGACGAGTTTAAAGTGCTTGTTTGTCAAACACTTTTTTTCCACCCCCACCCCTTTTGTGCAAGGACCCGCGCGCGGGGATCCTTAAAGGCTGCATTTTACGAGTTCTTTCATCAGACTTGAATTTTTCTCTGGAATTCTTTTGTTGAAGGTTGAAGCTTTTTGATGAGCCCTTTCGGTGCCTTTGTGGGGGCGCTCGAGCTTGCAACTTTGGACAAGGAATATGTTGACTCCGAGAGTGGAGTACATCTTAAAAGAGCTGCTGATTCTGGAGTACTCGCTTTGGACTGTGCACAAACTTGGGGCCGCCCCGCGCAGCTTTGCTTGAAAAATCTCTAGACCTTTGCAGCTGCAGTAGTGTAAGCTGGCGTAATCTGTTGTTTCAACGAAAGTTTGAAGATGCTGCATGTATATATGCAGACGAGTACGTGCAGATTCCGGAAATAATCAGGAATACCCAATTGTGTCCTGGTTCATGATGATTTGAACATAGGTGCATACTCTGTGACAAAACAAAAAGGCGGTGTGCAGAGTCAGGGGGCGGGGTAATGACGTCTTCGAGGTAATTTTAGGGAGGGCCCCTGCGTATACTAGCTGAGCTTGCACTTGAACCTAGAAACTTTTCTCTCAATCGTGGGCAAAAACTGTATATCTATCTAGTATTAAGTTCCGGAAAAAGAAATTTTTTGTGCAAAATTTAATGCTCACAATTTTGGATGCGTCTGATGATCATCATGTCTTGAAAGCTTGCACGATGTCTAGTACTAAGGGTCTCTTTCCATTAGGCTGCTATGATCAAAGTTACACACTGCGTGCTCTGATCACAGCGCCCTACTGATCACAGCACCCTATTGGAAAGCCACTGATCACATAGGGTCTTGTTTCTTGCTGCAGGGTCAGTCAATTTCCATTGAAGAGCTGCATATGCGTTGAAAATATATAATCCTGTCAGAAACTTTTGGAAAAGATGTTCTCATGGACAAAAAGATAGATGTCATTGTATGGTGGGTCACAATTGACTGACACCTCTTGCAATTGGTCAATGCAGGGCCCATAGGGCATAGGGCTGTGAGATGACTATGAGCACAGCTAATTGAAAAAAATTAATGGAAAGCTGCTATGATTACATAATCTGTGATCACTGCAGCCTAATGAAAAGATTTCCCAAGTTCAAGAGAAATATCAGAGACCCTGAGACTATTAAATTGTGAAGAATTTTTGAGACTAGATCGGCCGAAAAGCTATCTCTGTTGAAAGTTCAAACAAGTTCGTGTAATTCCGAACTCATGAGAAACGTTACAAGCGGTTAACCAGAGCAACAACTTAGGAAATCAACTTTGTTACCAGTCTTCCCTCCTGGAGATCTGCAATAACATACCTAACGACGTACAAAAGTAACTACACATATATCATTTGAAACCTCGAGTCTCAATTCGCGGGTTATGAAACTACAGCTGGGATCAATGCCAAGAACGTCCCTTGTGTCCGTCAAACAACAGCCCTCCGCGTGTGGATTACTAATTGTCGACTAATTCCATCAATTGTAGTGTACTAGCATCACACGAAAACACTCACAGTATACTACAGTATCTACAGCACGAAGCCTACATGTCCAATTACGTGTACTTACTATAATAGTTCAGTGATGATGTGCAGTCATATAACTAGCCTAGGTTCACGTACAAGCGGCTTTCAGGCAGCTGCCTGAGCTGCTGCTAGCTATTAAAAAATCAATCGGTGGGGCAACCACAAACTGCGACAAGCTGGCCCAGGTCGTAACAAGTTTGCAATTCTCTGGATATTATAACAGTCGACTCTCACTGTGCAGGGGCCATCCGTTAACACGACACCTCTACTTTGTGCATACAATGTATGTGAGACTAGAGCAGCAGCTAGCTTATAGGTGATCGCCAATTTCGTGTGATCCTGTCACTGCACTTATACTCCAAAGAATATTAATGACAGCACTTGGGATCCAATTATTTGGACTCTCAGATTATAGATGCCACAAGTGTCCACACAATTGTTTTTCAAGTAATCACCTGTTGGCTCCTATTAACGTGCTTGGACCCCTATCTGTCCTCTGGATCCCTATCTGTCCTTTGTCTGCAACATTATTTCAGGAGATGATATTCAGCTGCTATAATTTGTATCTAGATGTTTTAGCTGTCCTGAATATCGGAGCTCGTCGACTTCGAATGGCGTGAACTCAGGTGCAAACGGATGATTGTTCAGCGATATTACGCCGGACCTCAATCGATCATCCGTTCTAACATAAGTCGTAACTAATTGGTCCAGCTGGTCAGTCACACAGCGTCTTGTGTACTTGTTTCGGCCGCCTAGCTAGATACAAATTACTAGTTCATGATCTGGACAATACTAGAAGCTGCGCCGTGACGCAGGGGTACTATTCTTACATATGTTTCAAAATGGTCACAGCAAGCAGAAGAGTACAAGAAATTCTTTAGATTCTCACTGTTTAAAAATAGTATCCTGAGGCCATCACGGCGTCAAGGAACCAAAAAAAAAATCTTCAATTGCCTTCTCAGAAAGAAATTAAGAAAGGAAGAACGAACCGAGCGACATATATATAATTTCAATCTAATGTCATATAAGATGTCGATACGACGTCAAGGACAAGCTTCCGCATATTGTTGCAGTCTCGAAGAGAGCAGCGCCGACATTCCTCCAGAGTCTAGCTCGTAGACTATGATATTGTGTTGTGCGTCGGCCGGATCCCTTGGATACGAGGGCCGCTTGGGGGCTTGTAATTGACTACGTACTTTTGTTCGAAGTCAACCCAGCTTCAACAATATGCCTGCAGGTGTATATTCAGAATCAGACAGGGAGCTGCTGGATGATTCCCTTGTGGGAAAATTGTGTAACTTTACCTCCAAGAATAGACTAAAACGGGAAGTAACTGGAAATTGTGCAACACAAGGAGTTTTGCAACATTCCCAGGGAGCCTCGCAGGGACAATTCAATTATGTCATCTAGAAGGGTGCTGGGAACCAATGTCGAAGGGGAAGTTGGTAATTTTTTCCTGGTTGGAAAACACTTATTGGGGGTAACCAAGTTTGCTTTCGACATTGGTTCTAAGAGGAATTTCTAACAGGGATAACTCATAGATTTCCCACATTGCACACAGGGAGTCGTACAAAAAGTCCTTAATTAAAAGTCTACATTCTAGATCAATGATCTTGGTGATCGCGCCTTTTTAGCTATAACTTGTGTTTGCAAAATAGACTTACTGCACTACTAGTCCGCTTGCAGCAAAGCAAAGCTTGCATGTGATGCAAAATTTTCATGGCCGCTAGCTTGTCAATGGAAAGCACCCAGCTGATGATGATCTAGACATCCGACATACATCTACGTACGTTCTTCCTTGACTTGACTGATTGAATGTCGACTTATTGCTGTAGCTAGCTGCAACAGTTGACTATATATTCAGTCTGTCTTTAGACCCACTCTGCAGCTCCATAGATAAGGACTCGATGAACATGAGCCAGCTGACCGGATATTTTTTGTAGAAAAACTTTGAAACACTTTTTATGAACTACAGACTCAGACCCAAAGTTCATGAATGTACACGAGCAACTGAGCTGTACATGTAGGCGTGATTAAATAATTTATGGATCCTTCTCTAAGTACAGCTCGCTGTCATGCAGGTTAACTCATGTTCAAGCTGCTGATTCTAAGTGTTCAACGCGCAGATTTATAAGACCTGTAGTAGCGTGCAGGAAGCATTAACACCCAGCTTGCTCTAGATATTAGTATCTAGCTAACATTAATTCAAGGATCCAGCAGCTATCACAGTTCACCAGTTCACTGACCTGCGTTTTAATACATATTGTCTTCGGAAAATTCTTGGGGTTTTCCTCCGGGGACGATGCATGGCAGCTATGATAAAATGGAGAACAAGAGAATGGAAACGAAGAATCTAAAACCTAGATGAGCCCAAGCGGCTCTAGTCATGTGTCTAGAATCTAGATACTGCAGGAGTCATGAATCTTGGAATTAATGCTCGCTGCCTCAGCTAGCTAGCTTCCAGATTGAGAATGATGATCAGTGCTGGTTCTAGGTTTCACACTACCTGTCGCTTCTATAGTGCAGCTCATGTTAGTTGCAAAAGTAGCTGGTATACTGTTGGCTGCTAAAAGCCCAGGACTACATCTGCCATCTCGGCCTGCTGCTGCAACTCCTGCTAGACTAGCAGCTGACCACCTGCGGCATGCAGCTGATGACTCCCCTATCATGTGGGATAAGAGCCTAGTACTGGGGTTATGATCATTGTCACCGTATTTGGAGCTGGCGACGGCGTCGAACGTATTTTCCCGCACTGTGAGGTAGTTTACAAGACCTGCAGCAGCAGCTGCTCTATTGCCGATTTCGTTGGAAGCGTTTTGTAAAAGGAGAATCTTGTGATCCGTTTTTGTTCCTGGCCAATGCGAGGAAACGAAGGCAGGCTGCACTGGTATAGACTTATGGGTTGTAGTCTGTTGCAACCCCAAAGACAAGTCCCTGCCCACCGGTTGGTCTGAATTGCAGCAAACTTGACAGACGTAGCTGCAGCATGAACTTCGCAAGGTTTGATTATCACGGGGGCTAGCCCTGATAATCGCCGCGTCTACGGAGCTGCATTGATCGGATTGCTCCTTCAGGATTAGTCTCGATGTGTCGATCTCAGCTTGAGCCCGCTCGCGCATTCGTTTCGCATCTGCAAGCTCGGCCTCTGCCATGTCCATCTGTCGTTTGGCCACGTCTCTGGCGTGGTCTGCGTATTCTTTCTCAGCGGACGCTTGTTGGATCCGCTGTCTCGCTTCGCGCTTTAAAACTTCAGCTCGTGCGATCTCGTTTTGGGCTTCGGTACTCTCCAGTCGCGCCTGCTCCTTGGTGCGTCTCGCTGCAGCCAGGTCTAACCACGCCGAGTTCATTTCTGTCCTCGCCTGTAGGAATTGTTAATCACCAGCCCGACATGGTATCAACAACTGGGTACAGACTTATTATGCTTAATCAAATTGAATGCAAACATAGTAAAATGAGCCACTTAGGGGTGTGCCCAGTGGCCCAGTGCTTATAGCTGTAATCCTGAATCTTTGAAGAATCAAAAGGGAAGCATAATAATTTGGATTGTCAATATGTCTCTGGGAATAATATTCTTCTCAATACGCTCTCACGTACATATAGGAACAATCTTATCATCAGTTGGATAGGGAAGTGTTCCAATGTGGAACCTTCCAATTCGAGGATATTAAGTATAGGTGAATGGCAGGTCTAGGGTAAGTTGAGCCTCTTTATCTCCGACGAAGGTTCTGCTTGGTGAGGAACCTCCAAATACAAAGGAAAAATTAGGTCAGTTTTTAAGTGATCTGTGTTTAGTGAGTGATAGTTTCTTAGGTTAGGAATCAGAAGCTCTCAAGGTAAGAAAAAATCTTGATAAAATCGAACCAACCTGTTCTAGTCTTGCCTTGTTTGCTTCAGCGCATGCGGCGGTTGCACCCAATTCGTTTTGCCTGGAAGCTGCTGAGCCTGTCCGTTCGACTGCGCGCGGAACAATGAGAAATTCAGACTGGAAGATACCCCGCTGCTGGCCACGTGCATGCTTGTCATATTGTGTGCGACCACCGCCGGGGTGATTGCGAGCTGCTGGTTCAGGAGTCGAACGCTGTGCAACTTGAGGAGGTGGCTGCAGTTGAACTATATTACTTGTCCTTTGAGCAGCCCAAATCAAATCCTCACGCACAGCTGCAGTCTCTGTTGTCGATTACAAGAAGAACACCAGATCAGGTTGTTAGGGAACATTCCGAGTCTAGTCTGCTGCATCCAACATGAAACTGGCAAACGTGTTGTCTCTGACTTATATATGATCAGCAAGTTCGAAGTCATGCTCTGAATCAACTGAGAACCAACCACTACAAGAGAATGTGATTTTTCTCACACAAATGGCAGCCGCTTATGACACATTTGTGAGATAAATTGTCATTTTAATGTAACATTCGCCACAATAAACTCCACATGTTGTACATTGTAATGGATGAAACCACAGAGTTCACCTCACACATGTGTGATGAGCCGTGGCTTTTTGTGTGAGGGAAACCACATTTTCTTGTAGTGAACCCATTGTTATCAACAGCATGTATGATGGAACTGCACCTAATTGGAACTTCATCGTCCCAGGAGGTTCAGCACCAGTGTAAAACACTTTAGCAAACGTACCTACACAAGATCACGTGGCCAATCTTGTGTCTATCAAAAAGCAAATACATGAACTCTGAGAGCAGGTCCCCTGCAGAAGATTAATCTCTGATAAATTTATTATGATCTTGTGTACCTGATTCCAACGACGTCCTCTCAAGGTCCACGACTTGAGATTTCAAATCGCTTCCACGATCCGCATATGAAGGAGTATATTGTAAGCTGGAGTTTGCCGATCTGCTTGTCTTGATAATTACAGGAGGATATGAACTGCTCCTTGGTGGTGCAGCACTTGACTCCTGCTGATTAAAAGCATTGATTGCAGGTTCTTGCGTCCTAGTAGCTGTAGTTGTGCTTGAATCATCACGAAGAACTGGAAGTCTCGATCTTTGGCTGGTTCGAAATTCTTTCACGCTCATGGTCACGGCTTTTGTAACATTCCCTGCAGCTGCTTCTTCTGATACGACCAGTACTTCGTTCCTAACAGCAGCAGCTGGCTGTAGTACCGAAGCTGCGGTTGCTGTTGGGAATGAAAGAGCTAAGTCCTCGCCTATTCCTTTGTCGCAACCGGACCTGACGACAGGCGCAGCTTCACCAGCAGCAACCGGTCGATCTTGCTGCAATTGTTGGTAGTCGGACATTCCACCAACCACGTTTAATCTGTGATCCGCTCCTGCATCAAGATTGGGTTTTCTGTCCATACTTCCAGCAGCTTGGGTTTTCACGTAGTTCGACCCTCGATCATTTGATATATTCACCTCTGCCGTCTCCTTACTATAGGGTCCAATCGTCAACTGCAGAGATGGTGGAGTGTTAACCACGTCGTCCATACTTCGACAACAGGTGGGAGTTAGAGATTTGCAATCCGCCGAGAAGGACATATCTGGACAAAGTGCGGAGCTTATAACTCCGCGAGTGGTCTCTGCATGAGACCTGCGGGATGTTGATGAGACCGCTTCCAGGAGTCTCATGTCATGGTGAGTGCTAGATGCCTGCAATGCGGATTCGGAGTAGGATCCCAATCTCTCATCCAGCGCCTGCGTCGCGGACGGTAAGAGTTGCTGCAATTCATTGCACCGTCGACGTTCGTGATGAACCCAGGACGTGGGCCCCGCGACCACAGCAGTACTGACGGCGTCGACCTCGTGGCTATTGCTGTCGAACGTCTTGGTACTGATCACTTGCTCATTCAATCTGGAGGAATCCGCAGAAGCAGCTGTATTGTCTGAGATTCCCGAATGTGCAAACGGAGCTGCAGTAGTGTCGCTGGACTGACTGGGGCTCTCCTCATTGCAGCTCGACAGGATGTTTCTGCGCCCGGGCGTTATAATGGGACTGCTCATGTGCTGCAAGGTCGTCGATGACTTCCTCAAGTGCTGCTTTTCATTTTCACCCCGCTGCATGCTCCCGGCCATCTTCTGCACTTCGGCAGCATTGCACATATCCTGGTGCTCAATGAAACTTTCGACCCTGTTGCATGCACGCCAACCATGAATACCCACCCAGCTGCATGATTGTATGACTAGTCTGAGCGGGACTATCTGTGAATTGTGTTTTCTACGTACCTTGAGAACACTCTTCCGCAATCACAACAATGACCGCGTGTGCCACAGGTTTTCAAGTGGGCTTTGTAATCTGATTGCACAGCATAGCCTTTGGAGCACTTGTTGCATACCCATTGCTTCTCGTTGCAGTGCTTCCTACGAAAGTGTTTCTTGATACCAACTAAGTCGCCCAGTGCATGTGAAGGGTCGTGGTGCAGGCACGTCAACTCCGGGCACACATAGACACGTTTGTGGGTGATCAAACTAGCCTTCTTCAGCAGCTTCCATGGTACCTGTACACACGCAAATCAGGAAAACGTTGAAGGACTTCGAAGCTTGAGTAATATAACATAATGTGCACTGCGAAGAGAAAGACTGAAGTCCGAGAAAACGTAGTAGCAGAACATTCTGCAGATGCAGGACCCACTGCTGGATTCATCCTGAATATAGATTTTTTCCAGCACCAGCTACTGCATATGTCTAGTACACTTCCGGAGATCACAATGAAATTTCGATTACATTATTCATTCATGATTGCAATCTACCTTGTGGCGACGTCTGTGCATCTGCAGGTTCTGATCCCGTTGGAAGCCCTGATTGCAAATTTCACAAACGTATCTGTCCGATTCCATCAAGGTTTCTGGAGACAGTGCCACCACCTCCGCATCTGGATCTGCACATTTTAGCATATCAAACAGTAGTTGTGTATGTAAGCCTTTCTGGGGTTGTTGGATTGAACTTCTTTACATCAGTTTGAGCTTTGGCTGTCAGCAGAAAATTATGTTACCCAGGTTTTATTAGTGAGACTACACTCCCAGTTTGCTCTTACAATTTCAAATTTCTGCCAAAAAACATCTATGTTCAAGACAAGAATGTGAATTTTGCAAGACAGGTGCTAACCAGCTTCAGCAACCATTAATCTCTGAGCTTTTGACAACTCTAGTCGACGGTGATCTATGGATAACACCACAAATGCAAGCTAAGCTGTAGACACAGCCTTGTTACTTACTGCAAAGAACGACTTGGAACTCCAGGATGTAGTTCTGCCGAATTCACGAATAAAATCGTGCAGCTTAGGTTTTGATATTGTGATTATTACCAGCTCTAGCAACGACAATAGCACACATACCTATTCTGTCTCTCTGCAGCCGAGCTGAGACTAGGGTTCCCACTAGTTTGAAGCAAAAGGTTCTCATTCTCAATAAATTTAGGAGATGCGCATGATCCTTTGGAAATCAAGGTCTTACAAGTGCGTACGTATGCTTGAATAACGCTAGCTGCAGGAATGATCTAGAAGCACCTAGGTCGGGAGCTCGAGAATCGGAAGCAGCTTACCAGGTGTACCCGCAGGCCGTCGCTTACGCTTGTTGCCCCCGCCTGAACTCGCAGGAGTGGCAACCCGAGAGGAGTCATGATGATGATTGGCAGCGGCGCAAACATCAGTAGTACTCCACCCATGATGACCATCACCACCACCACCACCACCACCAGTAGTAGTACTACAGGCAACCACAGCAGCAGCAGCAGCAGCAAGCGCCGTGTCTTGCTGCTGCAGTGATCTTCCGCTCTCTATAACAACACTGCTACTAGGATGATGATGAATATTATTATTCTCACAAGCGGCCGCTGCGCTAAACCGAAGGATGTGCGCTGCATGCGCATGGAGCTGGTTGGCGGTCATGGAAGTACTGTAAAGCTGCTCAAATTGATGCAGATATGCCGCAGGAACCACCTCCTTCAATCCTTTACTACATTCGATTCTCGACCAATCGAAGATGGAATGCTGCTGCTGCATCGAGTTTCTCAGCAGCTACTACTTGAGATTATAATAATTTTCTAGACCACCACTAGTAGCAGCAGCAGCTGCTAATACCACTATCCCGCGTGCAGTGCAGACACACTAGTACCTCCTCCTCCTCCTCAATGGCGGCATCAGCTTGCAGCTTTTTCCAAATAGTCTAGGCTACAAGAATGGCCCGCAGCTGCTGCTGCCGCTGCTAGTGAGGATCTGAGGATCCTCGGCCCGCATGATGATCATCATCCCCTGCCCTTTTCCCCAGGTAATCCCCTTAATCTCCCTCCGCACCGCCTAGTCCCTCCAGCTACCTAGTAGTAGTAGTAGTACCAAGGTTGTTTTAGGTTTTTGTTTTTCTTCAATTTTGTGATGTAGCTGAAGTGGTGATCATCCATGACTCGTGATGATTTAGCCAGATTTGGCGACAAAGAAAATATGAAAGTCAAAATAAAATGTAGATCTTTATAATTTTTTGGCTATCTCATAACAAAAAAAAAAAACATTAGGATTTCATGTGGGACCATCAATAAAAACTTGAATTTCCCTTATATAGACATGAAATGGTGTGTTATAGAATGGGAAAATAAAATAAAAAGATCTCCCTATTTCACAATGGGAAAATTAGAGTAAAACATTGAAAATATTGGTCCCACAATTCCCTTAATAGTTTTCCTCGTGTTTTGTTCATTCAACTTCAAATTTGGTAGAGGTTTCCATTCTTTTCCCTACTTAGAATGCCAAACAAAAAAAATAAAAATTCATTGTGCATACTTCTGCAACTTAGGATAGAATTTGACGATTTAAAAAAAAAGATGATAGATTCTTTTGGAAATATGGCGACTAAGAAACTCCAAAAAACACTCATTTTTCGCCAATTTGCAAAAAGACTTTGCCAAAACACCCAAAAAGAGCACCTGCTACCTACTAGCAGGTAACTAGTCTAGTACCGTCGTCGTCGTCGTCGTCTTTGTACCCACTCTCGAGATCTGTCAGCCTCTCCGTTGAACGAGTCCATGATCGCCGCCCGCCTTGTGCAGCCTGCCTGCCACAGAACTACTACTACAACTACTCCTACTACTACGACGTAATTCAGCGAAGGCCAATTCGCCCCTTTGTATTCCCTTCTTCTTCGTCGAGAACTTCTTCTACTAAGGAATTTGGGGCCATTTTATTACTGTCCCCTTGGTCCAGAACAACAACTACTAGTATTACTAGGGAATTCTTTTTCCCCCTCTTTGTCCATTTGTTGAGAATCCGTTCTTTACCGCTTTAAAGTGGGAGCACTGCTCATAACACCATATGTGTATAGGAAAAAAGTGATGCCCTTTACTGAACCAGTTGTACCTACTACATGCATAGCTGCAATGGTAATTAAAAATCCCAGTGCTAGGCTATTAAGCAAACCCTCCAAAATCAGAAACCCAAAATAGCAACCGGCAATTCGCAACTATACATAATCGTGGTTCTAAAACATCAAGTAATTGGGTCCAGCGTTTCTCTTTGTTGGGTGAAATTTTGCACTCTTGTGATTTTTGTTTTCCATGGGTATATTCTCCAAAACAAGGAGACATTTTGAATCAGTTTTGCTAGATGTGTATTCTTGTTTGTTGTAGGTAACAAGATTATTAAAAAAAAGAAGATTTTGCTAGGTGCTACTAACAAGTCACCGTTTATGGCTAAATCCTTATTGGAATCCTTGCTATTAACACTCTAGTAGATTTTGTAATGGAGTCTTATTATATAACTGTGTTTATTTTATTTCTTTTGAGAATTAGTTCTGATCAGTCAAAAACAATTGTGTGAATTTTTGCCAAATTGTAACAATGGTACATATTTAACAATTTCACAAAATTGTTTATGACTTGCTTCTAAACAGTATTGAAAGTGATCCTGACTAAAACTAATTAGCATCTTATAGTCCAATTTAACAAGGAGGCCAAACACAAGAAGGTGAAGTATGAGTGTGGATGCTGGTTGGCCCTGCACCTACACTCTTGGTTCTGGAACCTTCTCCTGCTTGAGTGAGCTCTGCTATTGGCTATAATTTAACGCAGCAAATGTTAAATTGAACTCTCAGACCCTGATTTAGAATTAGGGCATGATACTTATACTTTGTACAAATAACCCAAAAACAATTTGTGTTTCTTTCACCATGGCACTTAATATGAGTAGGTTCTGATTCATCCAAGGCAAACAATACCTAGACCCCCTTACCGATAAAAAATATAAAAGAGACACACTAAAAGTTATAGTGCGTGGGTGCATGGTGACACCAAATGGGATAGTGCACTTTTTTAAGTTGAGGCCTGTGGACTTGTCATTAAAGTTGCAAATATTCTGATGCTCTCTTTAATTCTTTTGGGAACTTTCTATTTTTCCCTGTTTCATTTGTCATTTACCTGTATGGGCATTGAAATTTTTGTCAACATCCGTACTCCGAAAAGTGTAAACCTTTTTCTCTAGAGAGAGAGAGAGAGAGAGAGCACAATTTGTTATCTATAAGGGTTTTTTTTTTTCCCACAGCTGGGGCAAAGGCTTCCCCACTCTCTCCTCAGTCCTCCATGCTTTGTTGCAGCAAAAGCCAAACTGATAAGAACAAAATTTAGAGCAGCAACTAACCAGTACCTGTAACTTGGCCACTGGCTTTTTCCTTGATGTTTGTAGCAGCTCCAGAGTGTCCAGTTAGAGTACCTATGGCTGCCCAACACCATGTATGACAGCCAGGGTGAATGAGCACCTACACTTGTACCTTCACCTTCTTCAGTGAGGCTTCTTAACTAGTGGTTATATTCAACTCGATAAATGTTTAAGTTTGGACACAAAGACCCAACTTTTGTTTTGGGTGGGGGGGTTCTACCTTGGTAACAACTTAATTAGTGGTTATATCTAGCCCCAAATATATTAAGTTTGCCCTCAAAGACCCAAATTTGTCTGGTCGTTTTACCCATGGTAACAATCGATGTTCTGGTCCACCCAAAAAGATATGACATCTTGCAGATTGATGTTGAATTTATTGGTTCTGTCTATAGGGAAAAAGTCTACCCCTCGTCTTAGTTTGATAATCAGGGCATAAAATTTTGCTCCAACTTGATGAAATATGTGAGTGACATCTGCAATATTATGTGTGTGTATATGATGGATGAGCATGTCCCATAGAAATGAATGCACCATATGAGAAGTTCTAGATCCAGTACAAGAAGTTTTTAGTTTGAACTTGTCATAAAGGATAGAGTCATTATGCCATGTGCTGCTTGTTAAACTCACCACTAGAATCTTTTTCAGATTCCCCCTGAGACCACCCAGAAAATCTTGAATTTGCCCTATGCAAACATGAAATTTTGTGTTTCAAAAACTGAAGAATAATACAAAAGAATTTTTTTACTTCACAATAGAGGAAGTTGGCATTGAAATACTGATCCCACAATCCCAGTTGAGGTTTATTTTGATCCCATGGCATCGATATTGTGGTTCACCTATTGTGATGCATCCACATTGTCATTTATCTATTGTTGATGTATCAATATTGTGGGATATTGTGATATTGTGGCATTGACAATTGATAAATGACAAATGAAAACTCAAAGGGGAAAAATCTTTTGTAGATACTTCTGTTTTTCATCTGAGGCTTTCAAACTTTGCCCTGTGGACAATTTAAAAAAGGTTTCCAGTGATTTGGTTTGCTAATATATGGATGTGTGGATAATACTAATGATTTAACTTAATTAGCTAAGCACATATGGTAGGTTTTGGTCAGTAGTAAGTACTCAAAATATCACAGAGAAGGAAGGAAAGGTTGGGTAGCTGAAGAATAACAAAACCTGGCTGCTTGCAATGAGGGATAATTAGATCATGTGAAAGTTCAATGTTTGGACCCAAATTGAACCCCACCACTGTTTTGAGTTGAGCACATTTTGGGCTTACTAGTTGTAATATGGCAGCTCAAATGATTGGCGTGACCTTTTAAGCAAAGGAGCTTGTATTTCGTAAGTAAGGCATGATTTATGCAGATTCTATTAGGGTCTGTGCAGGTTGATTGATGTTGATTGGCTCAATTATCAATGTTAGACCAAATTCCAAGACTCCACACCATCTAAAGACCGGATTACTACAACCAGTGTTGTGCGGTTCTTTGAACATTTTGTTCATAACCTTCAGGGATTCTTTTGATTTTAGAAATCAAACAATGAGCTCCCCTTCCAGTTATTTGAAAAAAAATTAAAAACAACAGAACTTCCAGTTTCAGTTTTTTGAAAAGTTTGAGAATCAAAGCATCCATGGGTTGCAGGTTTTTAAGATTTTTCAAAGGACTGGTGGTGGTTTCCATGAAAGAAGTACAGCAAAGGAATGGCAGTAGTTAAGGAAAGAATTCTTAAACCCAATTCTTTGAACTTTTAAAACCAAGTTACGAGTCAAAACCAGTGTTGGGTGAGTACCTGGTTTGGCAGGTTGGAAGTTGGAACCAGAGTTGGTCGATTATTGAGAAGACACTTGGTTATCAACTTGGGTATTGAGTTTTCAAAGCTTAATAACTCTCTTGGATGATTGAAATTTCATCCAAGTAGGTTATGAACCCTAAAACCCTAAACATATATAATATAAATATATTTGTAAAAAAACCCTGTAAACCCTACCTAGCCAGTAGAACTGGCAGTTTTCAAGGCAAATATTTATAGATTGACCCTTATGCATAACTAACAATATTATCAAAATAATAATCAAATAAGTTGATAATTGAGAGTATTGCTTTGACAGCAAAATTAACCACCAATGGGTCTAAATTTTCAAACACAACATATTGATACCTTTTGTAGTCCCAAAAATTAATAACCTACTTAGCTAATTGTTTAAACAAAGCAACATTGGTTGGAACTGTCAGTTCTCATTAGTAGAAATCATATTGGAATTGTGTCTAGTAATGTGATGATCAAAATTTTGTGTGCCTTTATCCAATGATCCTTGGAGGAGCAATTAGCCTAAGAAAACTTTCAGGTTATATTAAGATAGGTTGAGAGGAAAATATGGGGCACACATTTTAGGCATTTTCATGAAAAATATAATAATATGTATCATGTAGTTGCTCCCCAAATGTGTTACATTTAATTCTGGGTTTTATTTTTGATGTATGGGTCTTATGTTATGATTTTCACAAAGTTAAGGGTGTTTATTATTATTTGAATGAATAAATCAATTTTGTAATTTAAATTCAAAGAACTATGGGGTATATTTATCATATACACAAATATAACAAAGCTAGTTTTATATTCCAGGTTGTACCACCATTTGGTTTGAGTTAATCAAATATCAATAAACATTTGAAATGCATTTAATACCAAATGGGTATTTCTTGAGATTTTTCATTTGAAAATGATTTTTTGTTAAACATTTATCACATGGTTGATGCCCTTTAAAAAAATTTAATTTTTGGTGATTGAAATTTGAAAATCAATTCATTTTTTATTTCCTTATTTTTAATGTCTTTTTTACCAAATTTTACCAATACAAATTATTAGTACAATGTGAATCTTACATCAATGGGTTTGTGGAATATATTTTCAGCACCTAATACAAATTCATGATGTGAAAGTGAAGTTATGAAAAATGTTTATAAGACATGTTGAACATTGTGAAAATCTTTCATAATTATGACAAATGAGCACCCATAAAAAGCAATATTGCTTGCTCAATGTGCATTCACCCAAGATTTAAGGTTTATGGTCCAATGTAGTATATGGATGAAGAAGTTTCTCAAATTGTCATAAATAAATGAAGATGCTTACAATTTATTTGTTGTAAAAGAAAATCCAAAAGTGTATATAAAATTTTGATTTTTTTCATCTATACTCAAATGGGTGGGTTGAGGGAAGATTGGGATCACCTAAGTTCATTGTATAAAAGTGAAAGAATGACAATAAAAATCTCTAGCTACTTATAATCTTAGACCATGGCATGTTGGAGCTATATTAAAATTGTGAACAAAGGTGGAGACTTTTTTTTGAGATCAATGTAAGTCTTAATTTACCAAAGGTCAAGGTGGAAAAAAATTGTTTTCGAGCCAAACCAAAGCACTAAACAATGAATTTTTAAAGTTTGGGGTTTTCATCTTCTCATTATCAAATGCTAAAATGCATAACCAATTTTGAACCCAAAATAATGGGTCTTATCAAGATAAGACCTCATAAATCGAAGAACCAATAATCAAAAAAAATTGATTGAGCCTTAAAACTAGATTGTTTTGATTTTTTAAATTGTCCAAAAAAATTTATTCTTCCTTTTCATGAAAATAGCTAAACTCAAAATCAATAATACCTTTAAAAACCATGAATTGGACAACATCAATTTGGACTTATGTTTTGAAATTAACTATTGATTTATTATTTATTAGTTATTATTATTTAAAAAGAAATTGGAATCTCATATCCAACTCTAAAAATTATTATTTGATGATGACTAAATAGACCTTAAGCAAACCTAACCTATGTAAGTTAAACTAGCCTAGCTTGGGTAGGTAACGTATTAGGTTATTGAAGTAGATTTCTTTTTTTTAAAATTACAATGTGCTAGTTAACAATATGTATATACATATATATAATGTCATGCAATGGCAAGGACTTTATCCTTTAAAATGAAAGTGAAAGGGTCAAATAATGTGACAATCCAAATAATTTATTTCACCATGTTCATTACTTTCATTAAAGCTACCTAGCTTAAATTAGATACCCTCACCCAAGCTGAATGTTTTAGCCTAGGTTAAGCAATCTAGGTTTTAGTTAGGCTACCTAATTTATGTTGCATAGACCAACCACATGGCAAAACATAATTGCCAATTAATAAATTTCATAATTTGCATTTAATAATGAATCCTATGCCAAATGATGACACATAATAGGTCAATAAATTTCATAATTTACATTTAATAAGTCAATCATATGCCTTTCACTAATTGAATATGGGTTATTGGATATGTCTTTGATTTATGTTTTCATAAAACTTTGAATCTTAAGACATTGTTCCTTTTGCCTCTCAAGTTCAAAAGGTTTTTTTAGAATTTAACTTGGTTCATTCATGGACATTCAAATAATTCAAAATGAAAAAAAATATGATGAAAATATGATTATCAAAATTTGGGTCAATGTTTAATTTGGACACAATTCCAAAAGATATTTTTAAATTCAACACATTCATGTTTGGCATGGCTCTTTTTGATTGTGTCTTTGCTTCTAGAGCTCAAAAAGGTAATGTAAAATTTAGCTTGATACATTCATAGATCTTTAGATCACTCAAAATGGACAAGAAGTGAAAAAAATGTGAGGTGTAAAGATAAATGATCATTTTGTTTTTAAAAAATACACTTTGTGACTTGGACATGTCTTACGCTTCTTTTGTGTTGTTGCTTTGTCTTTAGAGCTAAAAAGAAGTAATGAAAAATTTATCTCAACACTCCCATAACTCTTTACATCACTCAAAACAAACAAAAAATGAAAAAGATTTAAAAGTGTTCAATCACCTTCCAATGGATACTCCTACCCTACTCACTAATGGCATTTGTGATTAAAGCCTTATTTGTGATGTTGATATAAAAACCATTGTCTTTTAGACTATAGAGTCTTACAGTCATGAATATTCATAAGTGGCATTAGTGACTACAAATGTAAGCATTTATAAAAAAATTAAAATCATATTTTTTAATAGTGTCTTCATCTAGTTCTAAATAATTTAATTTTTTTGTATAGGTGCACTTGAGGACCATATATTTTTCACCATAATCTCTAAGATCCTTCTAAAGTGCCATGTTTGCAAATGAATGCATAGTCCTTGCCTAAAGGCATGGCTCAATCAAAGCTTGTCAGCTTTGTAATATTGATGACTATTCTTCTTGCTAGTGATTTTTTTGTCAAATTTCAACATGAAAATATGATTTCAATTATGCAAAGGATTTTTCATGGGAAAAATGGGCTAAATTTCAAAAAAGATACCAAATTGTCAGATTTTTATGATATGTTTCAAAAGGTTGGCAAGAACATAGAAGGATCCTTAGTATTTTTATTTTCATATTGTGTATATAGCCAAATTTGGCTAACTTTTTCTTCTCTATAATGACCATAATTTTTGCTACATTGCAAAATTGACCAAAAAGCAGACTGCTTCGTTCCATTTGAAAAGGTGTTAGTTGAATTTACATCCACATTAATGCGGTGGTTTCTTGCAGTTTCACAAAAGAAAATGTCAAAAACTTCAACAAGTTATGTGTCTAGGATGACATTGTTCATGTTCTATTTTCTTCCAAACTCCCAATACTATTTTCATTTTCTTGAATCATTAAAATTGTAACCAAAACAATTAGTTTGTAGTTGAACTGAAAAGAAATTTGAAGTTAAGCACCTTATTAAGCTGGAAAAAGTTGTATGGGGATGGTGTGTGCTCAACCACCAAGCATCATTTTGCAACCATGTAGAGATCATGTATAGCAGTATTAAGCTTTCAATCACAAGACTTTATCTAAAAATCTACTTTTTTCTTTGCTTAAAAATCCAGTTGAACTATTGTTTATCCCTCCTTCATCATCCGGTTTCAATGTCATGCAACAAATTTTCAGAAAATAAATGCCAAATTGAAACAAGATAGAAATCATCATGCATCCATCACAAACTTTCCTATTTCTTTTGCATTGAAACATTGAACAAAAGAAGACATGAACTAAAAAGCCAACATAACTTACAAGCACTTCGCAAGCAATATAGAACCTTTTGCTAAACACAGCAACAAATATACAGCTCACTTACATACGGTTTTAGACTTCACACTAGTTTTAGCTTGTTAACCAATTCTCCCAAAGTAAAGACAAAAGAGATCCATACTCAAATCATGCCGTGTCCCCCACCACAAAACCATTGCAGAATTGTGATTGGAATTTGTCTTGCTCCAAAGAGCACTTGACTTAACAATTTGTTTCTTTTGTAGCTTAGGCTCTAAGGCTTATGTTATTTTGTTGTGGTCGGCTGAGCTTCTATAGAATAGGTAGTGATGATTTTGGTTGTTATGATCCTTCCCTTCTTTAGCATACGTGTTGATGATTTGGTTGTTTTTGGGGGTCCCTCTCTCTTTAGTTTGGGCCCTCTCTTATTCTCTCTCACGTTTCAACCTCTCAACTTGCCATTCCTCACTAGGCATGATCTTTATAGCTTTGGTTTGGAGTTGGTGTTTGTTCTAGTGTTTTTGTCTTTGATTCTCATTGCAATAAGCTTCCTTGGGTCCACAGCTCAACTTTGATGATGATGATGATGATGATTAGGTTATGTTAGGTAGTGTGATCCATATTAATTAGTTGGGGGGTGCCTTCCAAGTTCAGACTTTCTTTTTGGGCAATGAGCCTTTCATTGGCCTATCAACAAAAATGGGTTTTGGAACTTGATGACTCCATAATATAGAAATATTTCTTCCAAACAAAGAAACATGCAGTCCCAATATTTACCCACCTTTATAGTTCCATGCTGTCAAATGTTAGGCAAAGCATATGGGACAAAATGAGGTGCTATTGACAACATGTTGGGAACTCATGGGAACTTGGTGAGAACACATTCAAAGTAACAAAATTCAAAAAAATCCAACAGCCCCCACCCTCCCCCAAAAGAATTAAAAAATTGAGCACAATGCTTGAATTTGGCAATCCCTCATTAGCTAACTAAGCACAATTTTTATTCCCAACCATGTTCATCACCTGTTTTGGCCTAGGCTAATGGTATGGGCATCAATTCTGGGAACACAATGAACCAGCACCCAATGTGCACCATGATGGATGGATGGTATGTGACCAGGAAACACTCTTTTTTTGGGTTGTATCTGACCCATAGCTAACCGCAAATAGTTAGTCATGATAGATGGATGGTATGTGGACAAGAAACGCTTTTTCATTGTAATGTTGTCCCATAGCTAACCACAAAGGTTAGGTAAGTACAAAGCATCCACATTTATCTACCTACCTAGTACTCACCAAGTGCATTTACCTTCTTACTTTCCTACAGACTAACCACTTAATTATGAAAATTAGATACTTATCTACATAGTGTGAGGTGAAAGTAGGAGGGTCTACCATACAGGTTAACTTGGCAGAACCTTGGTAACTCAATCATGGTTCACACTCAATTGAGTCATAAGGGGTTTTCAATGGATGGTACACTGGTGGGTGCTGGGCTCACATAATCCCAACCCCTACCTACCTCGACCTGCCCTTCCCCACTTTCATCCAAAGAAAAGGAAAAAAGGTATGGTTCAAATCTTACTTTCAAGAGCACTAGAATCCATTCATGTCATGATATTTGTACACACTGAACAGAGGAATATCACAAGAGGGTGAGAAGGCCCAAGGACATAGTTTATGGCAAATCCACAAGCTCAATAGTGGTAAACCCTAATATTCATACTTGGATCAAAATAAGAGATGAAATGAGGAACAACAAGGTCTCGTAATCTAAAAGAGAAACAAAGCACACAATCCTTACTAGGTCCAATGCACAATAGAATAGTCTTTAACATTTGGTAATATATGCTCTTCATCTACCAAAGCATATTTTTAGATGAAGAGCATATAATACGGAAATGGACATAATACTCACATTTGCATCCTCTTTCAATCAAGGAATCTTATTATTAATTTGATTGTTGAAGGCTTATTAGTATTGTAAAGTACTCTGAGGAATTTCCTAGTGTATTTGAAGGCAACTTATTTTCAATTATATCCCTCTTAGTAAGATCCCTCTTAGTCCCATTGGACTTGTGAGTACATATGCTTATACTTATGATAAGGTTTACTTGGTGCTTTAGGGCAGGTATGGCCAGGATGAGGTGGGAGACCATCTATAAAAAAAAAAATTTAACCCCAAAAAGAAGATCTCTGATGTATATCTATATGAGCTCCTCATGTGCAACAAATTGTCACAATTTTGCTAATGGTTCATTCAAAATCTCTACTTGATTGCATTTTTCACTTTTCACCCAACAGGATGATGATTTCCACTTGAGTTCTGCTTAGTCACTGCTTCCTCACTAGGTCCCTTCATTATAACTATCAAATTCACGCATAATCTAATAAAATCATTTGATGTACAACTATCGAATTTTCATGCATAATCTAATAAAATCATTTGATGTACAGACACACCTTTTGTTTGTTGTAGTGAATTAAGTTTTTTTCCTCTTTGTTTTTGAGCACAAATCAAAAATTTCTTCTGTGTCAAACAGAGGAGAATCAAATTGATAATGCCTACTCATTTGGACAAGAGCAAATTTACATGAGTGTCTATTTTGTCTCTTCAGTCCTTCACCCTTTTTTTTATGTACCTCCTTGTCCAAAGTATCATCCTTAGAGATCGACACTTTTTGACTCTCCCATCTACGTATCTGTTTAGGAAAGTTGTATTTGTTTGTTTTGTATGTTTTGCTTGCTTGTCATGCTGAGATTTCCCAAATCACGGCACCCTATGATGATAAATACTTGCCCTGCAGGCTCCCTATGAGCTTTATTTGGGCTTCTCTTTTTGTGCCTTTTTCTTTTCATCTTGTGCAATTTGTAATCCATAAACTTGGTGAAAGTAACCAACTAAAAGGATTTGAGATGTGTTTAGTAAATTGGCCAATTTGAGGAATAATAACTTCATAAGAAGAAGGGGTGTGTCAGTCACACTGTGGCCTTGCCATTTACATTAAAAAGTATCTTAAGGCAAAAGAAGAATTATGAAAATTCAAATATTTCACCATGCAAAAATATAATCTTCAAAAAAATCCTCTAAAAAAAACCCAAATCCTTCCAGATATCATAACTCTATAACTAATCCTAAGTTTCAACACAAGTCAAAATATCATCTTTCAAAAATCTTCATATAAAAATAAACCTACTATCTAGGTGCCAAAACCCCTTAAGCTACTATACTATATAATGAATCTGAATACAATATCATTGCCTTGGTAGGTAAGGCCAATAAACCTAAATGTGTGCATCATGTGTTGGGCTTTCTTCTAAGCTTTGGGTTGTGAGCATCCACTCCAACAAAATGTGAGTGTAACAAAATGTGAGTGCAGTTCATTAGTCCCTGTTCTCTAATATGAGTTGTAAGCAATGTATCCCTTCTTGGTTTTTGAAAATGCCTTTCTAGATCAGTGAATCATAGTCCAAACCTATACAGGGCGTCCTGGCTATGGATTTGAACATTGGCATGTTGTGATTTAGCCAGGCCAAAGTTTGGCACATTGGGAACCTGTCAAGGTGAACCTTACACTTGTCAGAAACTAACTAGCTGGGCACAAATTTGACACAGGCAAAACCAGCTGGGGTTAGTGCCAAGCATGGCAATGACTTGGCTAATGGAAGTCTGAATTTTTCATATAATTTAAAAATTAATGGGCAGCTCTGCCCTGTATGGAAAAAAAAATGTTTTAAAAAATAAAATCAATATACTTTTCCATGATATGCATGTTGAACTCTGGCTAGTTCTTGGATGCTCGTAAAAGAGACCTTATTGTTTGTGGTAAAAGAAACTAACCACAACTAATTAAAACCCTTTCATATGTGAGAACAAAAATAGATCACAATATTTCTTCACCATTACCAATTTCAAATGTACTAAGCAGTGATTTATTTTTTTTGGCGAAATTTTGCAACTTTGGAGACCGAAAAAAAGTAGCTTGGGACAAGTACAAAGGCTTTTTGGGGGTCGGATTGAAAAAAAATTGTCACATTGTACTAACCTGTTGTAATTGGGTATTTTTTTGTCAATTTGACACATTGTGAGGATTTTATTTTTTTGAAGTCGCCATATTTTGGCAATAGGTTGATGTGTATGTCACCAAACTATAAAATGAAAACTAAAATTATCTACTGTGCTCTCGGACATGTAAGCCAAATTTGGCTAAGGCCTCTCCTGGATGATGGCCAACATGCCTACTTCACAAATTCTTGCTTGTACAAAACATGCAATGAGAATGTCAAAAATGAGTTTAGTTAGATATCCACTAGGCTATTATCAAGTAAAGCTAGCTTATAAACTCATCACATATCTTCGTTCTTTGACCTTCTCAATAGGTTCTCTCTCTCTCTCTCATACACACATTCATTCACTAGAAAATTGTTCACCAAAAGGTAACTTATGTCAGCTAAAAGATTTGGATGTTTGATTCCTTCATAATCCATTTTTTTAGGCTGTGTACACTGACAAAACTCGGGACTAATGTTGATTTGCTAATCCTATATGGAAGAACAAACAAACTTGGTATGTGTTTTTTTGCAGGTGTATGAATTTGCAAGGCGGGACCAGGATTAGAGGACAAATCTCCAAACCTAAAGAAAGTTTGGATCATGAGAGGATAAGTACAATTGTTTTTTTAAAACTTTCAAAAGGGTTGGTACTGGAACACAGACAAGAGAGAAAGAGATTCAGAGATTCGAGGTAGGGTTGGTTGGTTTTCCCTTTTGTCTTGTTTCTGCCTTGGCAGTAGTAGTAGGTCCTCATATATATATAAGATATATACACCAGGAATGGGACCCAGGAAGGAGTACTTGGGTCTGGCTGGGGATCAGAACTGGTGAATTTGTCATGCATTTATTCCTCCTCCTCTTAGAGTGACGATGTGTGTACAACATCAAGGATTGTCTGACAACATTCACTTGGCCCCTGGGGAGACTTTTTTACAAACCAAAAAAACACTCGAGGAATGCCACCCAAAACATAGAAACATTTTGTGCTTGTTTGCATCATGTTCCTTTTCACTTTTAGTCCCTGGTGTTCCTCTTTTGGTTCCTTGGTTATCCTTGCGTGCAACCAAAATCAAGTACTAGCTAAGTTCTTTCCAATTTGCAGTTTATCAAATGTTAAGCTGCAAGAGTTTTGCAGCCTTGATATCCTGATTCAGGTGACAATTTGGAATTTTTTAAATATTTTTTTCTTACAATGCTCAGCTTCAAAATTGATCGAACTTGAATTTGCTTTCAATTGTTCTGTCATCGTTTTTTTCTCTTTTTTTTTTTGCTCTAAAGTGGTCAGTAACTTATGGGGTAAAGTCTAAAGGTACATTAAGTGGAGATAAGGGGCCAAGGCAGAACTAAAGCCCATATAAATCCAAGGCAATATCCTCAACAACAACAAAGTCCTCTGAAATGGCATGGAATTGGTCATTTGGCATCTGAAGTGTCTGATGTCCCCATTTGAGGAAAAGGGCAAGATTGACTTCTAAACCTTTTTAGTTCGAAGGCTTGAGGACCAACCCATGTTCTGCCAACTTTCTTGAAAGCTTTTGTCACCACCCAGTGTCTAATGCCAGCCATGGAATATTATTGTTTTTTCATGGAGCTTTTCTTTGTAGGCCATAGCAGCAAGACAAGTTGAACCAAACCTCCATATAATCCACTAAAGTACACTACTCAAACCTGCCTACCAAGTTAGGCAGAAATTAAATGGGAAATTTGGTAATCCTTACCCATCTATAGTGCCTAATTTTTTTTAAAATCTCTCAAAAACACTAACTGCAATTATTTCAAAGCATGAACCATGCATGAATAATACACCTTAAGTATGAATTGTAATACATTGTAGCTTCGCTTCAGAAATATTGTCATGTGAGCCTAACTCTTGAAACTTAAACAAAATAGGAGGAACAGATATCATACTTCACAATGCTGCTTAAAAGCTGATCCTCAAAATGCTCATGACTAAGCTTAAGTATATGTGCACCTTAAAACTCCATGTCTCATGTGTTGATTTCAATTCACTAGCCTAATTCCAGAAACAGTAGTAAATGCCTAAATGCCTAATTACACTGAAATTTCAAAACCATTTGCAGCATAATAAACATTTGCATTATTTAATCCATATTAGAGCATGCCCAGCGGCAGCCCTCTATAAAAGTCCTTAGCACATCCTGTGTGCATTGTTTAGTGTCTCCCCCATCCCTACCTATGAACCTACAAAGATGGACTGTACAAAGTGAGAGACTATTTAACTCTCACCACCTGGACCAATCATTGTAGTTGGCCAATGAGAAACAGTTATTTCCTGCTACAGGTGCTGGAAAGTAGCATTTTGCCAATATGTGCATTTTTACCAGCTCAAAGAAGATTCACAGTAGTTTTTCCTATATTTTCATCCAAAAGTACTGCAAAGGCCACTTTATTTCTATAGTTGTGAATGCTCTTTTTAGGTATGTTTGCAGGGGAAAAAAAAGCATGACCAATATTACTTGTTTGTACAGTTCACCTGTTCAAGAAAATTCAGAATAAACCCCCCCTGAATTCTCATTAGTGGGGTCTTCTACAATGACCCCACTCTCCATCATCGCACATGAGAAACTTTATCTTTGAATTGCATCCAACAATCCCACCAAAAAGATATTCATCTTCTTCAACAATGACCTCACTATCTATCATGCCAACATCAGAAAGCTTTTCTTTCACTGTCATCCAACAATCCCACAAGAAAGTAGCTTCCCCCCACTACAAGAGAATGCGGTTTTTCTCACACAAAAAGTCGCAGTCCATTCATTATATATGTGTGACATAAACTTTGTGGTTTCATCCATTACAGTGTACACTGGTTATCAATATGTGATGTTTATTGCGACATATAATGCAATGTAATTTATTGCCTAACCCAGATGTCATGAGCCATGGCTTTCTCTGTGAGAAAAAATCACATTCTATTCTCTTGTAGTGCATCACTTTGAATCATATGTATGTCATTTTATTTTTCATTCTGCGTCCTCCAACCAAACGATAAAATTTGAATCATATAGTTTCTCCACAAAATTGAATTCTTTGCCAAGCACTTTAAGTGTCACATAGGTACCAATCTTCTCTCTCCTGAAGCAAAGAGGCCCTGTTCATCACAATTTTGATTTTCAGACTGAAAACTGACTGAAAATTTTGTCTTGATGATTTGCATACATATATACATACATAGATTGTATATATTAATATACATTCAGAGGAGCACATTTTGGCCTTCTGTTTATTTTCAAATATGATCTTCCTAGTTTTCAAGTATTTGTTTTTCACTGCCAAGTCCAGACCCAATGCCCATATACACACAATACCTGCAGAGGAGGAGGAGGCTTCTCATAATTTTGCTTGCCCGGAAAGGTTCACCTAGTCATATTGAAGTGCTTTGTCCTCAGTGTCCAGTATCTTCCAAACTCCAAAACATTAATCATGTATGAACAAGTACAGTTTCGGAGGTTACTCCAGATTCCCGCATACAAGTTTCTTTTAGCCAGTGCTAATGATTCACTACAGAGAGTCCAGACTTACACAGTGATAGAAGGCTTTCTGCCAAACCCCCAGTTTAAAATAAGAGCCTCTTCCCTCGCAGCTACTACCCTCTGTGGCAGGGCGAGTAATAATTCACTATCGCGAGGAAATGGAGTACAACTCATGAGTTATTAGTATAAACCACCACACTAATCACCTTCCAGAATTCAGCAGAAAACAGGAAAATGTGTGAAGAATTAGTGTTTTCAGTAAAGTACCCCAAACTGGGGCCCAGTTCCACCAAAACCAAGGATGAAATGAGATGTCGGGATGAAAACAATACACTGGAAAAAAACAAGGGGGACCAAACTAGTTTTCCCACCTAAATTGCTCGTCACAGGAGTTTCACCCCCAGTTTTGGATTTGCATTACCCAGACACCTTGACTGCAGCTCATGCTCTTGATTAAATCAAGCCTTGTCAGAATAGGATGCTGCAAATCTTCTGAACTGATACCCATTTCATGAAATGGTTCCCAGTTTTGTATACTTAAACATTCAAATTGGGGATCAAACAGGATTTAGAGGATCAAACTAGTGCCCAAAGATAGGGTGATAATTACAGATAACTCTATTGTGTTGCAGACTTCTGGGGAAACCTTGATGGTTCAGAATTGTTGAAGATTACATAGATTGATTGAGAGAGAGAGATGTTCTCTCTTCTCTCGAGAGAGAAATTTTCCTTTCTTATATTGTTAGTGCTGCAGATTTCTTGGAGTATCTGGAGTAGGGAAACTGTGCAACTCTTTTTTTGCCCTTTTGATTTGTGTCTTTCTTTTGATGCCTTGCTTCATTGACAGGCCATTAGGCTAATGAGTCCTGACACACAAGTGTCTTTTAAAATTTGTAAAACTTGATTGGAATTAGTTGCAACATGCATTGAGTGTGTTTGGTCATCAGATATCAAAGTGTGAGAGTTTTTAATGTTGCCTCAACTTCCCCTCCGCCCCAGAATCCTGATTCTTGGTTAGTGTGATGATGGAGCTTTGATAGGTCAACACATAAATGCATGGGGCATTAAATTCACAGATGAGATGAAAGGAAAAGAACTGGTTGTAGACCTTGTAGTGATAGTACCATTTGTCATTCACCATTTCAGAGGAAAGTATATCCTCCAGAGGCAGCCATCTGTATCTAAGACTCTCTCTGACTCCATTGCAGTCTTCTTTTTCTGTCTAGACTGTACACTACTGATGTATGTTTTAGTGCATTCTGTGTACACCTTGTATGTATGGTTGAAGATTGATGCGAGCAGGTATAAGATAGACATCCTCGATTTACCGACCACCCTCAGATTCAGCAGATTCAGACGACCTTGTCCAAGTTTGGTCACATTCCATTAGCCTAGTTCAACAGTGTGAATGACTAGCAAGTATTCTCATCAAAAGATTTGCAACTCATGCAGGCCATCCATATATACACAGAAAGTAATCTTTGCACGCAGTCTGATATTTGATTATATGATTTTATGCTTCAGGTCTTGTCTCTCTCATGCAGTATCACTACCAAATATAACAATTCTTACATTCTCATTTTTTAAATTTAAAACCATTTCTTTTACAGTGCTAACAAATTCAACCATTTTCTCAGCTTGAATCTTGTTTAATCCATAAACACATGCAATTTCATCTCCAACTGAGATCACTCGACCGATCTCATCTACTTGCAATTTAGTGTAATAATTAATAATTTTTAATTCTAATAATATAGATAATTCCACTGTACATCGTATGTGTACAATTCAAAACCTACCAGCTTGACAACATCCAACATGGTTGTTCTCAGAGTGTATATGGGCAAACTTGAATTTTATGCACAACATGGCCTGGACTTTGTTAATTCTGAATCAAATCAAACCTCCTAAAATCTGAAGTTTGAACCAGTGGTGTTGCCAAGTCTGAACCCGTATGTGGATTCAACCCTGCAACCCGGATACCGTCACAACACTGGTTTAAACCCATGTTTGGTGAATTTGACTAGGTCATGAAAGACGCAAAAACCAAGTTAGACTAGTGATAAAGCATATACATATGGGTGGTGAAAGGGCAGCTGCAATAATTATGGGCTAGGGGCAATTACTCTGTAACAATCAATCAACAAATTCTGAACAGGGGTTACAGTTATTCTCAGGCCCCCCTTCAATCTACAACCTATGTTACAATTATCAAAAAAAAGTTAGGAGGATTTTCTAGTTGTCATGCTGCTGTCCAGAGCACCTTTTGTCATTTCTGGAACCTGCAACACAGCTAAAGTACTAGCTTAAATGTTGGTTCAGTTGAGGGCTGGAGTATCTCTGCCAGTGTTATGTACAATGTACCCCTGGGGTCAGACTAAATTAGCACCCACCACCAGCACACCATGAAGGATGGATGGTAGGTGGACAGGAAACACTTTTTTCTGTTGGGCTCAAGTTCCCTAGCTAACCATGGTGGTCAGCTCAGTTGCTGGTTTTACTAACTACCCATAACTAATAATCAGCAGGTTGTTAATAATTCAGTAGTAATAAGCACAGACCTTCTTCTATGTGTATAAACCATATACTTACCCACCCAGTAGTCACCTATTTTCCTACCTATCTATGTACATATAGGACCTATACCTATACTAGCATTGTTGGCTGGTTATTAAATTTTTTTAATAACTGTTGGGTACAGTTTTTAAATTTTGTCTGGGGATTACACAAGTTATCAATATCAATACTAATTTTTTTGATTGCTGGGTAGGGTATCAAAAAATTAGGGTAACAACTGTCAGTTGTGCATAAGGGGTAAGTTAATATTAGCCAGCTGATAACTACCTATTGTCCTGTCAGTTATTAGCTGGTTACAAGGTTTTTTTTAATTATTTTTTATTTCTTTTATTTTATTTTTTGAGTTAGTGTTTAAAGATTGATAACCTACCTGGATGATAATCAGGTCATCCAGGTAGGTTATTAATAACCAACTTGATAACTGGGTCCAAAACTCACTAACAGGGCCAACACTGACCTATACCTTACAGAATAGGTGACCAAGGTGGAAACCAGATATCAACTGATTTTAGGTTCATCCACAAACTGAGTCATAACAGCATCCAGTGGATGGTGCACTGGTTTGGTGCTGCTGATTCACACTGGGCTCCTCATACTTGGTGGGTTGTGCAGCACAAGTTTAGGTGCACAATAATCTACACTTCTGTAGCCAAAACAATCATCACTTTCTGGCTTGTCCTAAAATAAATCACAAAGTCAAGCATGTCACGACACCTCCTGCTCAGTGCTGCCTAGGATCTTAACACATGATGGAGAAACAAAAATACAGGAGTGGCAGCGAGCTCTTTGTTTCTTGCCCCCATTCCCGACCACTCTGAACTTAAAAGTGTGCCAACTGACTTATAGGTGAAGCTGCAGCTTCAGTAGAAAAGCTCTCTATCTTTTCAGGGTTGATTTTGGAAGGGTATGATGTTTACTTCTGGAAGAATTTGATGTTTACTTCGTACACTATGGCGTGAGCCAAAAAAAACATTTCCAGCCCAAAATAGTAAATAAAACACAAAACCACAAAACACCCACCTGAAGAAAAATCATACATTGTGAAAATCTAACTCACCGCAAAACTTAATGCCCAGGTACAGAATTTAGAAGAAGTTTACACTTACACAAACTTTGATACTCTTATTAGTGCAAGTAACTCTTTATTAGTCTAAAAGCATCTCTTAGTAATTCTCCAAATGGCTACAACAAACACAGTTACAGTTACACACACGTAGTAGCAAAGTGATCAAAAATCCAAGTCTATATAAATGACAACTAACTCTATCCACTGGTCATTAAATGAGAAGTTACTCTACCCAACAGGCCCAGGTTTCAAGCTGTGAATCCGGACTCATCTACCAGAAAAGCCTGGGCTTTTAATGCTGTGCAACCACACAGCATTAATGGCAGTGCATAGAGGCCATATGGTATGTACATTGTACATACTACTACTACACAAGCTTCTTCTTCTTCTCCTCCCTCCCTCCCCCATGCAACACACACTATTCATATGGCCAATGAATTTGTGTGCCATTAATGCTTTGTAGATTCCGAAAAAAAACTACCCATATTCCTCCTTAATACCAAAAACATGGTGCAGAGTCTGGTGGGTCAGGGTGAACTTAGCACCCTCATTGGCACCTTCACCTTTTTGTGTGAGGCCTTGTAGAGGCCGTAATAAGCCCCAAAAAATTGTTAGATTTTGAACTCGCAGACTCCTATTTAGTCTTAACATTGGATGTTTGTAAATATTTAGAAATAATTTAAATGGATTTTGCAATTTTTACAATGGTACCAATGGGGGTGCTGCTTCACCCAAGGCCCTTGTATTCAAGGGGATGGTGGTGAAGAAGGAAGGTATTAAGTAGGTAAGCTTCTCACTGCCTGACAGACATTGTTCTTTTCACATATCTATGTGGGTCTGTGTATGTTCCAAAACAATTTGGAAACTTCTCCTGAGTTCATTGGCTGGTACTTCAAGATAGTAGTAACACATATTTTAATATTAGTTGGAGATCCTAGTTTCTCATGATGACAAACAAGGTAATGGAATGGAATGTGATTGAAATGCTTGCTATAGAAATAGCCACTCTCCATTGGAAAAGTGCAAAACAAACTGTTTTGGGTTCTCTTCAACTATAGGTTTGAAATTTGAGGGCCTGTTGTAAGGAACTTTTTAGAAAACTTTGAGAACAGAAATGTTTCCATATTTTTTTAAATGACAGATATTAACATTTAACAATTCACAACTTGCCTTGCAAAATATCAAAGCTCTATAGTTTTGGTAAATGCTTGATATGCAAAGATGTGAGGTGACTATGATCAAAGTTGTAGGGCAAATCAAAATGGAAAGTTGTTACGACAAATTTTGTAACAACAATTGCTTACTGGAAAGATGTCCCTATAAATGTAAAATCCCTCCCATGCTTACAGAGTTTGCCTAAGAACCCTCCCAGTTCCATGCTCCATGATCTATCTATGTTTAAGTTCATCATAACATTCCCAAAGTTTTGGTCTGAACTCTATTTGTCACCTTCTCCTAGGCCCCTTATTTTAGGAATGCCCCCACCCATGGACTTTACCCTACACTTTTAGACCTTTTCAACAACAAAAGTTTTCTAAATACAGTCTTTGCATAGAGTGATACCTGTAAAACCCCTCCTTTTAGGCGTTACAAAGGTTATGGAGCCAACTTTTGTTTGATCTTTTCATGCCTAAATGAAGGGTTCAAAAAGCATTCTAGAATATGCCTCATCTTTTTTATTTATCTTTTTCCTTTCTTTTAGGCTAACTTTGAATTTTTCCAAATTCACACATTTTACATAAAGCACTTGGAAAATTTTCCAAGTGTGTTTGGAGGGCATCTTATATCCTAGAATAGAAATGACAAGGGATCTTGCACCTGCTCTTTGAAATGGGAGAGAAATTACACCCACTCATTGACATGAGGTCCCTTTGCCACTTTTACTGAATAGGTGTAAGAACCAATGTGGGGGTGGGAATGAGGTATGGCATTAAATACTCGTCGGGTCTTCGATCAATTATAGAGGTATATATTAAATGGAGGTCAAATTATCAAAGACCTAACACCCATTTCTTGGGTAGGGTTTTCAATTTTTGTAGACTCACCCCCATCCCCACCTTTGCATAATACCATCATCAATAACCACCACTATCACCAACCCATCATAAATAATACACAAGGGTATTTGACAAACAGCAAGGTTAAATGCTTTTTTCATACTCAAAGGGATGGGTATTTAGTTTAAGGTTTAGGAAACAAAAAAGGAGAAATGCTTGAAAGTTTGTAGACTAACACGGCTAAAGCTTGTAGGCCTTTACATTTTCTTTGAATGTGGTTATTTAGAATTGACCACCATTGTCACATCAATGGAATAAAATTTCAACGACTCAAAGGTAAGGGCAACAACAAGAGATTGTTGGAGGCTATGGAAATTGCAAAAAACATTGGAGTTGAAAATGGTAAGTGGTTTGAAAACTTGCACTTGTTTGCTTTTGGTGTGAGTTTCTTTGAACTTGCAACTTTTCAATTGTCGATTTTGTGCACGTTACTTTCCTCTCTTAAATTCTCAAGGTTGTTTCATCATCTCATTGTCTTAAGCTCTCAATTAACTTGCTGAAAACTTTTACTTTCAAGGTCATTTGTGTGTTGTGTTTTGTGTCAAGTGTGTATGTTCATTTGCACTTTGTGAAAAGCCTCATAGCTTTTTCCTTCTCGCCAACTTTCAAGGTTGTTGGGATTTCCAAAAAAAATTACTTGTCAAAACCTTGTTAAAAGTTTCATCAAGTGTTGTGTTCATTCCTTCATTCATGCTTGCAAAAAACTTTGTTGATTACCCAATTTATTACATATTCTTTTGTTTCAAGCTTGTTGAAAGCTTTCAAAATGTTTCCTTTGTTGTTTGTTCATTACAACCATTCCTTCATTGCATGCATAACACTTGTGATGGATTTTCTAGAAAACTTAGTCGATTTACAAGCTTGGGGAAATAATTTTTTACATATTTTAAGAAGCACCTAAAATAAAAGGATATTTTGTAATATGCTATGAAATAATGATATATTTTAAGAATATTTTTTAATATTTTAAATATATGCTAAATATATTCTCATAATGAATTATAAGCATTCTATTTATGTTTAAATAAATTATTACTTTTTAATAAGTTGGACATTGTTTGGAATAAAATGGAACTAAGTACCTTGGGTTTGCAAGGTTTTTATGTGCATGATTTTAGTCCCCCACAAGGATTGTAGGTTATAAAATAATAATGTTGACGCTGAAGTTGAAGAACATGTAACTAAGGAACATAAAGTTGTTGAAATACATTTGATGAATTTGAAAAAACAAACCACTTCTAATGGAAGCCTCATTATCACAATTCATCCACATGGGTTTTTTTCTAAGTGAACAAACAGTCAACTTGTCGATCTTATTCAAAACCAAATAATACAATGTACCATTTGTTATAATGAAATAATAAATCCTAAAATTTTAGCCTTGCACATTTGATATTGGAAAGTATTCATTGCTTATGACAAGTTAAATAGCATAACTATCATGAAAAATCATGTGGAATTGAAATGCATTGCCTTGTTATAAAAGTATGTGGAAAAGACCTAAACAATCACCTTAGATTTTCATTTCAACATGAACCAACTATTAAATGCCCTCATGTTACCCCAAGTGCAATTTCTAGAAAAAAAAATTTATTAATCAATTTTAAAATGACCATGAAACCCAAATTTTTTTCTTAGAATATGTAATGTTATATGTGATAAAAGGTTTTTTTGTTAATGAGAATAATTGAATCCATTTGGTTGCACCAAATGACTTTGGTCATATATGTACAACTTGTCATTATTACAAATCATGGTTTTTAAAGAAATTCAAATTGATTAATTTATCATTTTTTATTAATGAACATGTACATTTTAACTAAAGGCTACTAGCTTGAATGACACATGATTTTTTTATTAATCAACTTGACTATATTAATTTATTTGACAAATTACATCTAATCAATTTGTACTTTTAATGAAAATGGCCAATGGTCTTTAATTGAATGAAACATTTAGTCAAAATGGTCAATGTTTTTTAATTAAATGCAACATGATTTGCTACCCTATGTATCTACCTTCTACCTACTGTTTACCTACCTACGTGCCTATTTATATATTTTCATTTTTGCACAACTACCCACTTACCTACCTAAGTTTAACCATTCGATGTAGCCATTAGATTTAGTCACTAGGTTTACCCATATTTTAACCATCGGGTTTAGTTTAAATTTAGTTAGTAAGTTTAAACATAAGTATGGCCAATATGTTTAACCATTAGATTTGGCCATTAGGTTTAACCCAATTTGAACCATTAGATTCGACCACTAGGTTTACCCTAATTTTAACCATTACATGTAGCTTATGTTTAATCATTATATTTAACCATTAAATTTAACTATTAGGTTTAGCCTTGGTTTTATCATTATATTTAATCACTAAGTTTAACTTATGTTTAAACATTATGTTGAACTAAAGTTTAATCATTATGTTTAACCATTATGTTTAGCTGGTGTAAATTTAATGATTAAATTTGGTCAAGGTTTAATTATTATGTTTAACCACTAAATTAAATTATTGAGTTTAACCATTTGATTTAATCATTAGGTTTAGCCATTAATTCTCATGGACACAAACATCACCCATCACTTGCACCAACATGGTCACATACATCATCACTTGCATTATCACTTACACCAACGTAGTCACATACATCATCACTTGCATTATCACTTGCACCAACATAGTCACCTACATCATCATTTGCATCATTGTTAACTTTTAATTAACTATTAGTTCATTTTTAGTTAAGAAACTTCTCAAGAAATTTCCTTAGTCGATGCACACATGGAAACTTCTATGAAAGTTTTCTTGAGTTAAGAAGCTTCTCAAGAAGATTCCTTGGTCGATACACACATGGAAGCTTCTTTGAATTAAATATTCAATGGGGTATAAATAAGGGTACGACCTCCCATTACCTTCAATTTGTTCAACATTAGTTTTGGGTATGTTTTCTTGTCAGAACCTTTGATTTTATATGTTATTAAAATAAAGTTCTATTTGAATCATCTTCTAGCATATACAGTGTTTTTATTTTATGTCTTTATGTTTCTAGTCTTTGATTAGACTTAAATTTACAATTCTTATGATTTATCTTCCTTGTTATGTCCTTGGCTTAGTTTTTGTTCTTGTAGTTTTTTGTGCCTATGACATTAATTGTTTCATAAATTTAGCCACTATGTTGAATGATGTGAAATAAATGTGTGAAATAAGTTTGACAAAAGCTAAACACTCTTGATAGTCTAATCCATTGGCAAGGACTTGGTTTATCATTGCAAAGGTTTGGGGTTCAATTCTTTATATTTGCAACCTATGTGCATGCTTAGAAAACTAGGGTAAGTAGACATAATTAAGATAATTCAATGAGGTTAAGTTAAGTAAGTTAGGCTAAGTTAACACCTACCTACCTAAGTGCATTTTTTCAACCTACCTAGACCCATTTACTACCTACTTACATACCTACCTATTATTTTTAAAAATATTAATCCAAAAAATAATTTTAATTTAAATATAAATTTGATTTAATCAAATGGTTCACTATTTACTAGTCAAATTAGTCAATTATTCTATCAATCAAAACAATAGGGTCTAATTTAACTACCCAATCATGTTGGCAAATCCAAATTGACTTGTCCACATCAACAAGGTGATCTTTTTTATGCCCATCATTTTGGGTATTTTTTAATTTAAAAAAATAAAAATTGTTGTAGTATACACTAATCACATGTTTATTTAACACATGTGTTTTTTAATCTTTAGAAATCTACAAAGGTGCACATGACATGTTTACTATGGTTATCAATTTTTAGTTTAATAATTGGGAGTTTAAACATGTGACAATTGGTTTGTTTGAGGCTAGTGAAACCACTATGGCACTCTTGAAAAAATTTCCTCCACATAAAAAAAAAACTCAAACCAAGCAAAACCATTTACTTTTTGTTGATCAAACGATCAAAAATATTAAATATGTCAAAGATGAGGGATCCAACTTGTATCCTTGTGCACCTATTTTGAACTTTGTGGTTTCATGTGAAAATTTCGGTGTGTTGGAGCCTTTTTCATGGGTATTGCCTTGGAAATGCCTTATCCAAGGTCTACTAATATGTTATTCTACCAATATGTTATTACATAAGAAAAACTCTCTTGGGGACTAATCTATGCATTTGTAAAGGGTGCACAAGCTAACAATCAAAAGTGTATTCCTCGGCCAAAAACTTTTAACAAAGGAAAACAAGCATTGGCTCCTTGAAGATGCCCTACACTCCATCATTTCTACATATCATTTGTTTCATGAAAAGCTTATTTTTATGGTTCCTAATAGCTTCGTAGATCTAAAGGCTTCTATTTTTTATCAAGAATTTGAAGAATTTGTGTGATACATGAAATTATAATTGTTGGAAGCCATGAACCCTTCATTTTTTTTTACACATATTTGAAAAAAAAAAAGGTCACAATATGTTGGCATTAATGTTTGATCTCAAATCTAAATCCATGTGCCTAGTCACAACTTATGTCGTTTGTGATAATGTTGTAGCTCTAATTGCGAAGTATGACAATGAATTATTGTTGCCTTTGCTAACAAAAGTTTACAAGATATCAATGTCCACTATTCTTGAAGAACCTAATGAATCCAATCCAAATATAGGAAACAAAAATTTACTTTGCACCACAAAGATAAATAGACATTTTGAGGGGCCTTGTTGGCTAAGAGTTGTACACTTATCATTGATATCCTATTGATGAAAATAGTTGCAAATGTGTTTTGACATGCTAATACATGGAAGATCATAGGTCTCCAACAACTATTGTGTTGACACGACAAATTTTATGCATCCCATTCTCCCAAATTGAAACATAAAAGATTTTTTCTATTGTTAAAATCTCAATTACACTTCACAAATGCCATCTTCAAACAAAAAATCTTGGTAAGTTCATTTTTGTTTGACAAAAATTGGCCATTTGATCCATGTGTTGAATGCCCCAAAGTTTTAAATTTTGCATTTGCATGTGAGGTAAAGTTGAATATGATGAAGGAGCTAGATGTTGAATTTGAAAACGAGGTGGAACATGAAGAATTCCCAAAGGCTTAAAATAACTGTAGTATATGATAGTGTGATGCATTTTGACCAATTTTGTTTTCTTTCAAAAATTCTACAAGTGTTTCAACTTTGCATCTTATGATTGTTGATGTGGAGCTAAAGATGGGATGCTAGTTTTGATGATTGTATGGATGATTGGGCTAGTTTTTGTTTGTTGTGTTGGATTTTTAGTTTCTATTTGTTGCATTAGATTTCTGTTTATTGCACTAGGTTTTTAGTTTTTGCTTGTTGCATTTGGTTTCTAGTTTCTGTTTGTTACAACATGTTTGTCTTTGGTCTTTATTCTTGTGTATGTTTCCTTGTTTGTCTTTAGTTAATTGTCGTTGAGCTCCATTGTTTGAAGGGATAAATTTGGGGGATGAAATCTCAAACTTGGAACATGCAAAAAAAAAGTTTAACTGTCTCTTAGAAACCATTATTGACAAAATGCCATATTTCTAATTCATTAGATTGTTAGTTCCTATTTGTGTTAGGTTTGGAATAAGTTTTAAACTAACAAATTCATCTCTAGATTTTGAAATTGCACCACATTGATGTCTAATTGATTAGTTTTGTTAGTAGGTAAATTTAATATATTCACTTAACTAAGTTATTTCTTTAAAAAAAAATCTAAAACCCATACCCAACTATTATTTTCAAAAATCAAATACACACTGATAAGAACCCTTCCCCTCCTCCTCCATGTCCAGATCTACATATATTTAAGTTCATGAAAATGTCGATCTGGTGCTTTACCTTCCACTAGAATGTTTTAATACTGTTCCATTGACTGAGAAAAATGTGAGTAGAAATAAGGTGTGATGACTGCTAAGCAAAATTTGCCAGTATTAAACAATGTTCATCATATCTCTCAATGACCCAATTCACGACTGTTCAGAAAAAAATGGGTATGAGTGGTTAAACTACACTGGTTGAAATGTGGATCTTCCAATCCACCAAAACTCAACATCTTGAAAATTGAAACAAACCCTTTGATATTCCAAAAAAACAATCAGTGTTTAACCCTAACAGGTTGAATTCAAGGCCTGTGTCTCTTACTAATTGAATACAGTTGCTTCAAATGCAAAACAAATGCATCCCCATGAAAATCCTTCAAACATGGCCCAGATTTGCATCTTGGATGATAACTTAACTACTGAGGACTGACTCGCACTAGACTTGTGGCTTTGATGACAAAAACTTCAAAAGTACCTTAGTCATTGAACCATTCCAGTCATAACAGTATTTTTGTGCTTGGTCGAATTTGGAGCTTTGGGTTAGGAGCAAGAACCTAGTTGTAGAACAGCCCATATCAGCCTGTATCAAAATTGGAGAACATATCAGATATGGTGGGGGAGCCCCCAAGCACTCCGGGTCAGCTGTGGCTCAAGAGTTGGAAAGACACTCTTTCAAACAACCATCAATTTATCATCACATGTTCTTCATGCACAGATGACACAAAAAATTGCAATTATTTCTTGCATACATCCCAACTCATTGTGTTGGCAGAAAGACAAAGTAGTGATGATATGATGTATTTGCAAATGTTGCTCACCATGCAATTCACCTTCCATCTCTTTTCTTATCTGATATTCAAAGAATAAACTTGTTACCAACAGTGTGTGATCATCCTGTGTGAACATCCCCAAAACAAGCTTGCTGTATGTTGAACAGATATCAATAAATCTGTCTACAGGACATAAAATATGTCTCCCTCAAAATAGGGCTGAAACAAAACTTTCTTTTCTTCAAAATTTGAATAGAGTATACAATCAAGACTGTAAAAGCTCCAGTGCATCCCATTCACATTTATGTCATATGAATTGCAGAGAGAATCTCCAAAAAGATCATGTGAAGTAGCTAAATAACCATTACATCAGTTTAGTGCAAACCAAAACAAACAGAGCAAGAATGATATGCAGTCATAAACTTGTGAGTACCGTTCACAAAGGGTCAGACATTCACCTTCATCATGAGCAAGTGTGACTAGCTGCCATCACTCCCCTCTGACTTTGGCTCCTGCCAGTTTGGTGTGGATATGTAATGATCTGCTCAAAACTTTGAGCACACAGTTAGACCAAAATCTGTGTCCTGAGTTTCTGTTGCATTTCTGGAAGCAATGGGAAGTTTCAGTGACAACACCAGCTAGCAAGAGGCATGGTTACTTCTTTTAAATCATTAGCCTCCTCATCCAAGCTGCAATAATCACATGAAGGTGAGCTTCATCTCCCTTTAGCTTGCCCCTGAACAAGCAAGCATCTGAACAATGTGTTGAGAGGCCGACATTGAGGATAGTGGTTAGGGACTCCAGAAACCAGAAGAAATCCATTACACATACCACTGGTGACTACCTGGATGCAGAACTCAATCACAGTGATGAGGCAAAATTCAGTGCAACAATCACAAAGGTCATGGCATCATCAGATTACATACTTCTGTTTCCACCTCTTTTAAGGCTATGTCCTGTCAGCTTTGGTTAACTCCAAACTAAATTCCTGCACATATAAAACAAGAAATGCCTTCTTCAAGTAATGTGCTTTGCATACCAAAGGTAAATAGGACATTCTGTATCTGAATGTACCCAAAAAGACCACTACTATTATCATAGAATTCAACAAGTCAGTGCAGACTACCTCATAGATAGTCCACCTTTAACATAAATTCCAAAAACTGAAGCTAAAAGAAATCATCTCTTTGAAAACTGTACAATTTCTGTCCTTCATTTTGCAGTTCATGTTGTAAAACCCAACTTTGAATTGTGTCCAAGGTGAGAGAATAGTAATAACTCCAATCAATTCATAATCTGTCACATCCATCACAAAACCTTAGGGAGAGGCTTTGATAGTTCCAAGACATTTTTAACAGGTTTGTTTGTTGGGAACTTTGTAGGACCATGTGGATAGAGTAATCACCTTCCAACATCAGCCTGGAGTTTAAGCATTCACATTCACAGGGTGCAACCACTCCCATCGAATCTACCTAGAGGGTATAGATCTTCACAACTGCTTTCCTTTGTTCCTTCCTGCTCACAATTTGCAGGGTTGATTCATGATGCAAGCAAGGGCTGAAGAAAGCTGTTACTGTTTCCCACATTGCTCTACATCAGAGCCTGAGAGCCCTGATGTCCCACAAACAGTGACCTGCCAATTCCAAGACGAAAGCTATCAGAATCTTATTAAATGCCTACTTGAAATCATCCAACCCTCCAGCCCCACCACCCCAGAATAGGCATAACCACAACCATATGGAGCTATTCATGCCCATGCATGGGGCCTCCTCCTTTCCTTCCTACTGCTTCTATACTATTGGGAAAGGCATTGCTCCAGACACATTGCTCTCACATCTTAGTGCATAAGAGTTCTTATACTTCAGTTTCCAGAAGTGCCCCACCTTCCCACACTAGGATCCAGGTCAAATAACTGCTGCTTGATGTCCATCCTTGAAGTAAGCTTCACCTGCATCAAATGCATCTGGATACTGCATGCACTTCCAGTGCTGAGTCCACTGCCTTGTAGACTTCACTTTAAATTCCTGAAACTACTGTGTCCACAATCCAGGAATGAGTACAACAGCAGCTGGATCCAGTTATCATGCTCTCCAACAGACAAACTTCCTGGGCAACTCGAAGACTCTACACCTTTCATGCCTCAAGCTTAAGTAAAAACCCAAGATCCTAACCAAGGAATTCATAAGTTTCCATCTATGAATTCTACAAATAAAAACTTGCTTACAGCTTAAGATTGGTGCCACAAAGCAAATGTACAGCTCTGTTTACTGACTAACCTCTCCTGTGCCCCAATTCACATCATTCACTTCCATCAATAGATCTAATCACATTCCACCAAAAGTTTCTACTGCTTCTGCCAAAAACCATGCACTCACCTACTGCAGCATCCCCTTTTGAGAGCACAGACTGCACAACTTATGTGCCATGAAGCTCAACACATTAATACCCATCCACTCAGCAAAACACACAAACCGTTGTTTGATTTATGGTGGCTAATATATGGCACAGCATCCAGAACTGATTCTGCTGAAGCCAGTCTGAAAATTTGTTCTGAATGACTTTTTGTTCCACCCTGTCAAGGAAACCACATGCCAAAACAAAATCAAGAGGATTCTAGTACCAATATGAGGCCAACTAAAGCCCAGATAACAACTCCAAGTTTGATGAAAGACAAAATGATTGAAGTACAAATCATGGTAACACAAGGTGAGAAATGCATGCTGTATTCTGGCGAATAAGATACCTAGCATGAGATAGAAGGTTCTCAGTTGTTGACTGCCCAGAGTGTAACAGACTAAAAGACTTAGCTAGATCTGCTGCTCTTAAATGTGAGGATTGCACAAACTGTCCAATGGGAAAGAGATAGAAAACATAATAACTTTCATTAGCATTGAGAAATCTTGATAATCACAATTAAGAAAGCCAGAAAAAGGTCAAAACTTCTCCTTTTAAGTCAAAGAAAGACTTCCAGATAAGGACTTACAGAACTGGGAAGAAAGAAAAACATAAAAGGAACAAAACTAGAACGAAAAACACAAGCATATGCAGTATGAACAAAAGTGACAGTCTCTCACTTGTTCAGGGACAATCAACAGTAACATGTATGATAGTGAATTATCTATCACAACTTCCCCACTGACTTCATCAGGTCCCTACAGTGGGTGGCCAGTGTAACCACAAACCTGCATACTGAGTTCTGTTGCAAGTCTGGAAGAAAACATGAAAACACTCTGAACTCAAATATTCTTTTGGCATACTGAGGCAATGAATTCAGAATTGCAAAAAATCCAAGGATTTCTTGGTCACTCGTGGAGAAGAGGTTTGGGCATACCATGACTTGTTCTTCTCTCCTGCTACTGCACATTCTTCACAGCAATTAGATGGGAGACCAGTGCTGACCCTAGCTACAGCTCATGCTCCTCATATGATGACACCCAAGGAATTTGAACTCTGGAAGCAGCAAAACAGGTGTATATGTGTCTGTCTGTCTGTCTCTTTCTCTGTGTCTCTCTGTGGCTCTTAGCCCAGTGAGCTAAGTACTCTGTCTCTCTCTCTCTCTCTCTCTCTCTCTCTCTCTCACACACACACACACACACACAAACACAAACAATTGAAGCATGATTTGCTATATTACTAAGATCCATTCCTGATCACAATTCATTCCACAATTTGTTCTTCACTCCTGCAACAAAGCCTTCCTTTTCTTTCATTCCTTTGCAGAGTTCTGTGACAGCTTGATGCTCGGAATGTGGCAGCATGCTGAAGCAACAGCAAAATCAGCTGAAGCTGTCCAGAAAGGCAGAAGACATAGCTGCACGGTGGCAGGTGCAGTTGAATGGAAGGTAGTTGTATCAAAAGGAACCATCAATGTTTGATGATTTCTCCTTCTGGAAGGTAATCCTCTTTCTGAAGCATGTCTGACTCCGTCTTTCCCATTCATGATTTATTGGGGAGTAGAAATCTCAGCCTACTTGCTTTGTCTGCACTCAACACCATAAGTAAGCTTGAGAGATGATTTAAACCAAGGCACTTTGATCAAGATCTATGATTGTTATCCCCCAATAATCATATATCAATCAGTAGTCCAGTAGACAGAAAAACATGCAGAGGAAGTTGGGAGTTGTTGTCAACATTGAAGTAAACTGTGCAGTCAGCACCAAGATTGTGTTCTCATATCTCTGACACCACATGCTGGTATGAGGAAACTGGAAGACAGAATTGAAGATTTCTTCACTCATTTCTGAAGAAAGGTTCGGCTCTGACATACCATCCAACCCCAACCCCTGTTGATGTCTGTCTTGACAAGCACTCTTATTGAATCCAGCAAAAGCTTCCCCTGCAACCAATCTTATTGAATCCAGCAAACGCTCCCTCTGCCAACTGTCACTCATAACTTGCACAAGAGTCTCTCAACATTGGAAATTTGCACTTTGTGCCAGGAGAAAGGATACATGGACAGGAGTGATGGCTGACCAGGAAGCTGGATGCCGGTGCCATAAACAAGTAAAGTGCACCTTTGACAGTAAGCTGGGCCAAATACACAAAGAAGAGGCTCTTGATCTCCCCGGGTCCAGATATCATTCATTGGAAGTTAGAAGCACACATACAAAAGTGAATTGGTGGGTGTTCATGTAGCATACCCTGGAAGTCCAGAGACTCAGCCAATAAACTAAAATGGATTTCCCTTCCTGCTGTACCAGAGTTCATTCTATCCAATGTCTAAGACATTGGCACTGAATTTAAGATTTGGAATCAGATCAATTGAAGCAATCAAATTAATGTCAGATTCACAACTGATGTAATGCTTACATTCTCCCTGCCTGATGTGCAAATCCAGCCACTGGCAGGAAGCAAAACTTCTATTGCAAAACCTATTTTGGGTTAAGTGCCATGCTTTGGCAAAACTCTATTGCAAAATGACTTCTTCAATCAAGGTTGTACCATCTTTGAGGAACATCAGTGATTCATGATGGAAATTCTGTGAATATGATAACTAAGCAATCAAAGTATGGTTCTGTGGCACCACACTTCAATACCACTTTGTATGAAGTATGAATGACTTCATGACTTCAAGTTTGTGAACTTCCTATTCATCTCTGTAAGACCTCATTGCTGAATGATGGGCTGTCAATTTGAAGCCTCTTCCTTTAATTCTTTCGTCGATAAAGCAACTCCTGCAATGTTCACCAACAAACAGACTCTAGTGAGCAACATCTATTGTGCACATAAAGAGCAAAAGGAGATAATAAAAGCACTTGAAACTCAGGGCTAATTTTCAGCTGGAATGAATAGACAAGTCTTTCTGAGAGTAGAGACTTAGGAGTTTACTTACAAGGTTACTACGGTAGTCCCAAAAATCACAAAGAACAGTTGCAAGTGTATGCCCTGAAGACAATAGAACAACTTCCTTGCCACTCTCTGCTCTTGAAACCCATGCCTTCCCTTTGGAGAGTTTGCTCAATCTTTGAGGAGGCTTTGGTACTGTGAGTTGCTCACTTTTGCTCTCTACCAGAATCTCCAATTCCGTGTCTGGTGTTGGAATCAACCGAGTTGTAAGAAACTGCACAACAACCAAACTTGAAGAAAGTTGTGATCAAGCTTGACACAAAAAGATACTAAATGTCTATGCACACTTCGCCAAAAACTTAGATGATCTTCAGATTGTCAAAAATAAGCAAGGGTGGAGAAATTTAACCTACTAACTAAAGTAAAGTTGAGCAACGGAAATGTCAACATTTCAATACCCAATGCAGCCATCAAGCAAAACTGCAAATACAACTTGGTCAAGAAAAGACCTTTCAATTTAATGAAAGTAAAGACAAGAAAATCATCTCCCCAACAAAGATGATAGCAAACCAAAGCATACCTTGCATAGGTGAAGAATAGTCATGTTGGGTGGACAGCTAAGGTTTGGTTTCCTCAGGCTTGGCAGAGTATCTTCGTCATCCGAACCATCATTCAAAGGTTGCAGACTCAAATGCACAACAAACTGCACACAATCATCAAAAAGATTGGAACATCAAGCTTCCATGATGCAACTGGACATACAATATGTTTTGGTATGTGGAGAGTGCATGAATTCAACAGAACTCAGAAGTTGGGTTGAGAACATTCGTTCTATCCACCATACTCAGATGTGGCACAGCCCTGTTCGAAATACAGGAATAAACTGATTTCCATTTCATCCAATATGTGAAGGAGAAGACAGAAGATGTCCTGCTCCCCTTGTTAGCCTTCAACAAATGCGATAGTACATGGAACTCTCTAAGAGAAGAAATTCACATGCACATATTATAACTGCTAGTGACACAGGACAAACCCTACTGACAATCTTGTAAGGATATCTGTTGGAAGTACAATTTTGCATGCTCTCCTGCTGTTTTCCCCTGAGAGTTTCTAAGTTGTTCACAATAAAGGACCCTCAGTGTCACAAATGAAATTGTAACATGCAAACTCTTTGTTGAAGTGTCTTCTGAAACATGTGGAACACTCACCTCCTCCTCAATCTCAGTGCGAGCAGCAGCCACTAATGCATCTATGATGTCTTTGCCCAGCAAGGAGGGCCTCACACTGCGATTTTTGCCATTACTTCCAGTAATGCTGCCATGGCGTGTGTGACTGCGTGCTCCTGCCCTAGCCCAGGTCTTCAAAGCCTCCCTGTTGGTGGTTGGAGATACATCCTCAGCATCAGCCTCCCTCCCAGTAGATTCAGTGGGCAGTTCATGTTCTGAGAGGGAGCCACGCCTCCCATCTGTTTCATGTGTTGTGGCTGCTGCAATACCCCATCATTGAAAGAACCCAAACACCATCTGCATTCAGCCAACTCTCAATCTTTGACTGCACAAGTTGGACTACATGTTCCTGCAGTTGACTTGACAATATATCAGGACATAAATAAATGGAGTGAGGGAGATTTGATCTCCTCATGAGAGGCCAACACCCTGGAGCGATTGAGTGCCAACAAGCTTTGGTGTTGCAACTCTTGTCATAGCATTATCCTAACAGCAGTAACTAGAGAAACTAGCAGACCAGACTATAGTTTGTTAGCAAACAGAAGGGAATGGTGAAATGTTGCTAGCAGCAAATGGAGTGATTTGATTCCACCTTGCATATAATGTGGCAACAAAGTCTCTTGAATTCATGGCTGATATACACTCAAAACATGCACAACCTTCACTGTTGTGCTTATGTCCAACATGATGTATCAAGCATTCATCATCACTTGTACCCAAGTAACTCAAATAGAGATATATTATTGTGGAACTTGGGTGTGGAAGGAAGCCATGTGCATACCACTCAGTGGCTCAGCATCACTACTTTCTTCACCAGTGGTATATCCTGAGACATGCCTTTTGAACCGCCGTCTCTTTGGCTCTGGTTCACTCTGTGTTTCATCACCAGATGTTGCACTCTGGGCTTTCCCACTGCCATAGGAGTCATCCTCCTCATACTTTGTTTGAGTCCTCCCATACCTGCAATCTCACTCCACTTTGTCTTTAGGAAGTGACTGTGTGAGCATGATGCCCAGAGAGTGCTACTTCCTGAAAATATACATCTCCAGTGTTCAATGAATGACACAAGTGTTCACTATTTAGCACTGTAGCCTGATTTCCAGTACAGATAATGATCAATCAGCACAGGTTACATAACCTGTGTAGGTATGAAACATTATAACTAGGACACAACTACTGACCTGAACCCCCGGCCCCCACTCCTTCCTCGACCTCGGCCACGGCCTCTCCTTTGCCTGGACTGTACAATACGGAATTTCCCATGAGCTTTCCTCAGAATTGCTGCAGCTGTGCTTCGGCGCCTTGCAATGGCAGCTGCCTGCCGCTTAAAGGTATCAGCAATATTCTCTTGGATCTGTTTGGAGAAAGGAATTCAACTTGAGCATCTTGAAATTATATTGATTCTTGAAGAAGTTCAGATGAAAGGAACCCCCAAATCAACACTCCCAAATACAGCATTCTCAAGTGATTCTGAAAGCAAACACCAAGGTTTTTCAAATTTCATCCTGAATGAACATCCCCGGGCCAAATTAACAAACATATCAATCTCAAGCTTGTCAAGTTCAAGAATGTAGAAACCCCCCCTCAGGTATACAATTATAGACATGCCTGTCTGTTAACATGAATCTGGTCTCCAAAGTCAGCCATTTCCTGTTCCAATGCAAAGTGGAAACTTTAGACCCTATAACTTGCTGCTGACACTGAAGTTCAATGAGAACATTCTGATATGCAGCAGTTACAGACTGGCAAAACTCAAATGCATCAAGAATTTCAACATGGAACAAATTACATCACCACTATTGTGTGCTCTCTCATTAAAGTTCAGATAAAGTTTCTGATGTGTTCTGCAGTGACAAGGGGGCCTAAATGAATAAGAACCTCCAGAGATACTGTAGGTGACTCTTCTGCAAATTGTGCAACGCACATGTTGCAGTATGGTCCAACTTAAGCCTGTCAAACAATAATAGAATGTTCAACACCCATGCACATATACATACCTCTGCCTCATAGTGGTCAACATTTGGATAAAGGACTGCAACCAGATTATCAAACTTGGGGTCATCTCTCAAGGAACGTCGACTTGCGCAGTGAGCTCGACAAGCAGGACATTCATTATTTCTGAGTCACAGTATATATTATGCCACAATCAACATGGATATCAAACTTTACAACACACATGTAATCAACCAAACAGATTGAACAATTAATTGGTCAAGATATCAACTCAACATTGCTGCACTTATATTCTCCTGGTAACAGAACAGGAAACTGGCAACAAAGCACCAGGAACTAGCAACACTATTTCAAGAAAATGGCCTTCTATATACTCATTGCAGTGAGAAACCATACTCCACCAACATTTAACAATCTGCAGTATGAGAGCAAAGAAGGCCACAGCACATGAATGGCAACACTTTTTCAGGAGTTGAATAAGAACTCTGTTTAAAGATAACAAGGAATTGTGTGACTGGAGAACAACTTAAACTTGCAGTGAGTTTACCATGTGTAATGTGATACACTAAATCCTAGATTCACAATTAGCCAAACAAGTCCGATCCTGTTTTTAAGAAATTCACAGAAATGGAAAAAAGGTAATTTCAGGCTTGACTAGGGCAAACACTCTTACCCAAGCCGCATGGATTTATCAATACACTCTCTGCAGAATCGATGGAGGCACTCCATCACTGTTCTTGTCTTCCTTATGATGCCTGCCCAAATGAAGACAAGCAAGCAGTTGATGAGGAATTCCACAACCAACTCTATAAACTTTTACACAGAAAATTCAGTACAGAGTATTTTCAAACAACATTGAGAGGAGGCTCAGCTCTGATACCAAGACAAATGGGACACTGCATCTCTTTCCGTATGTCTGGAAGACAGACAGACATGTACCTGCACCAAACGAAACAGATATGAAAGTTGAGAGCACTCAAAGAAGTTCCATTAAGACATTTTCATTGTTGCCAAGCAGAAGCCAAGCTCCCAGAGGAAAATGCATTCTCACCCATCAGTGTGCACCTACTACTCTCCAGAAGACTCCACATGCATACAGCCTTTGTCTAATACTTTGCACATCACTCTCCAAGCTTAGCTTCTGTCCACCTACCTAGACATCTTCTGGCAGCAGCAGCAGTACATACCATGACCATCTCAGAGGACCTAGCTCTCAAAGAATTTTGGTTCTCAAAAAATGGGAGGAAGCAACACTTTTCAACAGGAGGATGTCAAAGAAAAACCACAGAGGTGATCTGCATTCTAATCATCAGCTGATCAGCAACAACATGCTTGCTAATTTTTGTCTGTGGAAATAAAAGTCTCTTCTTCCAATTGCACAAGGGTGGGGAAAGCAAATTGAAGATTCTGTATTGGACTCTCTGTATCCAGCAGCAGCTACTTCACCAGCTGCTATTACAGTAGGTTGTGGACTCCCATTTTAGATATAGATACACAATCAATGGAGCACAACTTCAAGTGCAAGCAGGCAGGTGAATCTTAGCCTCACTAGCCGATGCATGTATGTAATCTATCTATCCTTCACTCTGTGTGTGTATGTGTGTGTGTGTGTGTGTGTGTGAGAGAGAGAGAGAGAAAGAGAGGCAATCTTCCAGTTAAGAAAGCGAGAAGCTTAATAATACTGTGCACCAGTCAAGATTTGCAACTTCGAAATAGGTATGAAGAGTACGAGCAACATACTGTTCGTCGTCATCGTCGCCGTTTGAAGGTGGTGAGTCTGATGATGCACCTGTCATGTTGTAACATAACCAACAACGACAACAAGAACGAAATCACATTCAGCGGCATAGATTCTTACAACAGGCTACAACAATTTCTGACATCGCGTAAGAGGAAGAAGAAGCATCGCCGTCGTCGTCCGCCCCAGAGACGAGAGATCGTTTTAATTAACGAAGAAGAAGAAACATCCTTCTTCGCAAGTTGCTTGCCCCTCACATCATCATCATCGTCGCAACAAAACAATAACAACGAAGAAAAATTCTCGGAAAACATGATGATGATGTTGTTGTTGTTGCTGCTGCTATTATTTCTTCAAATTGTTTGTGTGAGAGATAAAGAGCGGCTACAAAAAAACTATGGCGTATCGACACAAAACTTGCGATAATAGATAATGCTTGTAGAGAGCTTTCTTCTTCTTCTTCTTCTTCTTCTTCTTCTTCTTCTTCTTCTTCCCTGGTCTTGGATCTCGCTGTTTGCTATAATTCTGTGCTAGCAAACGGAAGCGATGGATCACGTGATACAAAACCTTGCGTTGCAGATCTAATAATTACAAGTCAAAAATCAAGCTAACATGTCGCAATTGGAGCTGCTGCAGGCAGGCAACCTCCCTCCCGTCGCTCCCTCCCGAGAAAGCAAGCCAAGCCAAGCATATTGTTGCTGTTTCTACGTGTATTTGTTTCTACAGAAGAAGAAGGACGAAGCAAAAACACAACACCTGCAATAATAATAATAATAATAATAATAATGCACACACGAGACGAGACGAGACGAGACGAGAGAGAGAGAACACATTTGTTTGTAGTATTTTACCGTCATCATCAGCACGATCAGGTGGATCCGGAGAAGAGCCGAGCTCTGCACGCCCTTGAGCAGCTGGCATTGCTGCACCACTGAAAAAAAACTCTTCTCTTTTCCTCCCACTTTCTTTTTATTCCCTTCCCTTGCCTGCTCTCTCTCTCTCTCTCCGCAATCTATCTATATATCTATCTATATATCTCTTTCCCCCGTCCAGTGTGCACCGTTTGTTACTCCCTGAATCTGAACACAACGTTGTCATGTCACGATTACCCGGCTCTGCTGCTCCTGTCCCATTCTCCTCTCTTTCTTCTCCCCGAACAGCAAAGTGACCGTCTGGAAAGATTGCGTGAAGACGGACGCTGTTCTTGAGAAGACTTCGTTTGTGCGTTGAGTGCGCGTGTGCGTACGTTGTTACTTCAATCCTCCTCCTCGTACTCCTCCTCCGCCTGTCCTCTCTCTCTCTCTCTTTCTCCCGCACACAATTCTCTCTCTCTCTCTCTCTGCGTCTCTCTCTCTGCACTACTTACTCCACACAACCCTCTCTCCCTCTTTCCCCGGATGTCCACCAATCCATCCCACCCGCTCTCACCGAACCCAATCTGAACCTAAAACCCAGCCTAATCATGCACCCTAATTCTTTCTCCTCTGTCTGTGTGTATGTGTGTGTGAGTTTCTCTCTCTCTCTCTCTCTTTTTATTCTCTCTCTCGACTCTCGTCAAACCTTTGATTTGTTTGTTTGTTTGTTGCAGGAAGCGTTTATGAGATTCGGTACCAGAGCTGCTTCTTACGAGTCTGATAATTGCCAGGTTCGCGACGAGGTCCGGGACGACGACGCGTTAGGCAGGACAAATTAGAGAAGAAGAACGGGGAGGACGAGGAGGAGGAGGAGATCTTTTGTTGTTGCATTATGAACTCCTTTCTGCTTTTCTGCTACTACCCATCTACCTCTCAAAGCAAAAGGAGCAGCCAGAAGTTTTCTATGGAACCAGAAGAAGATACTGGAGAAATGAGATTCAAAATTGTTCAGAAGAAGTCGACTAAGCAGCATTGACATACTTCTGAATAATTTGTCATCTGTCAGTCCCCCCCAAGTTTCCTGTGGAGACAGATGCAGAATCAAACCTGTCTCAAAACCATATATCAGTAAAAGTTTTTCTTGACTGCAAGGGTTTTCTGTGGAGAGAAGAAGAGATGCCAGAAACAAAAACTGAGACATACATTATCAGTATAAATTTCTTTGTTGACTGCAAGTTTTCAGCTGCTAGAATGAAATCTGTCAAATACAGCAGTTGAGTTTTCTCAACTGCAAGTTTTCTGTAGAGATAGAGAGCCAAATGTCTCTGGAGAACAGTTGCAATCCTTGGCATAGAAAGAATGGAGCATTATCAGTCAATTTAGAGTTCCATTTTGCCTCCAGTCTACATATGATCTTGTGGTTGATCAATCTTGAGGTTGTTGGCTTGAATCCCTTGCAAGCAGAGTACTCTCAATGGAGCTGGGAGCACCGGGCTTTCCCGAGGATGGTTGTTGTTGTTGCAGGAAGGAGAATACCCATGGTCAAATGCTACTCTCAAAACCTGGAGTCTGGTTGTTGCCTCAGGAACAGCAGTGTTAGGATGGATTCTCAAAAGAAAGGAAGCAAGAATTAGCTCTAGAGATGATAGGATCAACAGATGCAGATCATAGGGAGCAATTGTACCTGTCAGAGAGGAGAGACATGCTGTTGTGCAATTCTTCAATCTGCTGTGGTTCATGGCCTGATGGAAGTACTACAGTGTGCCTTTGCTTGGAGTATGATGAGTACTTGAGCAAACACACAACCATACTAAGAAGTGATTCAAAAACAGTCCATAAAATTTTGGTCAAGAAGCAGCAACCTGAGCAGCCAGCATTGTGAGGTCACTGAATCTGCAAATGCAGTTGCTTTCTTTCCCACTTGGCAAGCAAGAGATGTTGGTCATAGAATATCCATGGTCAAATGCTAATCCTCAAACCTGCCCATGCACTCAGAGGTTAGTGGACATCTGCTACAAGTAGAACAGCTGGTGTTTGCTATTTGTTTGCAAGGCATAACTCAACTGGATTCTCTGGCACTGGATAAGACAAGAAAGTTCTAAAGGTTGAAGGGGCTGACAATTGAGATTGTCAACAAGCCTTTTTGTGCTGGAACACTGCAAAGAGTTGATCCTTTGCACAGTGTTTCAATGTTGCAGTGAATTAACAAAGAGAGAACTAGAGAGGTTCATAGGCATGTAAACTCAAATAGTTTGCTTCTGCTTGGTGGAAGTATAACAGTACACAGTTGAAGGTATGCACTGACCTGATTCCATTACCTGACAGGTCTGCTTGGACCTACTCAAGTTTTTCAAGAAAGGCTACTTGCCCATGTGACTGAGCAGGATCTTAGGTTGCTGCAAGGGGTTAGACAGCCACCATAATTCTTTGAGAAAAACTAATGGGTCATAAACTGAATTGGGAGACTAGATTGGAAAATCAACCTCTTTTTATGCATGACTGTTGCGTGAGAAGCAACAGTTCAAGATTATTACCATCAGCAGTCCTCAACAATGTGAGACAAACTGGGAAAATTTCTCGGTGCACCCAGGTATGTAGAAATCCTATGAATTGAAAATGACTACCACATCTGTAGAGATTTCAATCAGTTTTGTGAAGAAATGCTCCATCCTAGAATACAATCAACTTGATCATTGCTGTTATCATGTTCACAACCACTCACAATCCTTACATACATCAAATGCTTGCCCTCAGCCACCTACCCCTATCCCAGACCGATGAAGAGAAACTTCACCACTCTTTGCAGAATGTTCTAGCATCTTGGACAGTCATCAAACACATGTACCATTCCAATAGCTAATAACTTTTTGCTGGTAAGAAATTTTACTTGATTGCACCCAAGAACACATCACATTCTTGTGAGGCAGATACTAATCACTCTAGTCAATGAACTTTGAAAAAAAAATGCAGAGTTAGTGTTTTCTGACATTATTAGTGAAGCTCCTGCAAATACACTCACAGTTCATGATTTCTCTTCGCACATCCAAGTTCTTGTCCTGCAGAAATTTGAGTTGATCCAGAGACTAAATACCAATGCTCCACCTGCACCAGGCACCAAACAAGACTGTCATACCCCCAAGCACACTGGCTCCCCTTTCCTGGCAACCAGTCTTGATTACACATCTTTCTGCATTATCCTCAAAGCTGACTTTGACTCAAATCAAGATTAGCACCTTTCAAAACAATGCCTGTTGTACCACAATGGTGTAACAAGACTCTCCATATAATGATCACTCTATTATCTTCTGTGCATGGTGAGATCAAAGTGAATCTAATTGCCTAGAGAGAATGTCTTCCTAACAGTACCTTGTGTACATGCTTGAGCACTGGTGTTGGAAGAACAAGCTTGCACTCAATTCATTGTCAATTTAAGAAGTTGCTATTTTCTACCAGCTGTGTAGCTTCAGGGAGCTTGATGAAGACAACCGATCTTTGATTTGATGTTTTCAAAAAACATTGCTCTATGCTTTGCCACAAGCTGCACCAACCACCTTCAGTGGAAATCAGTTAATCTGCACCATTCCTCTTCTTCCAACCTCAGTTGATCCATGAGCAAATCAATGTTCCAACAGTCAAACTACAGCAGTGGCTCTGTAGCAAAATAATCAAGTTCTTTGACACACCCTATTCTGAGGGTGGGAATTCAAATTGCTGTGAAGTTGCTGTTTCAATCCCATGTCTTTCAAGACTTCAACCAGTGAGTACGGTCAGGTCTTAACACAACCACCAAAAATGCTGCAATGGAGGCCACAAGAATGCCCAACAGAGATAGGAGCCTTGTTGCTAGATCGATGTGTGTGCTTGCAAAGAAAGCAGCTGAAGTTGCAGCACTCTGCCAAATCTTCCATTGTGCAAAGGCAGCCTCCTGTTCACATAAGGCCCAAAATAAAATCTTGGTATTGTGGAATCGACCTTCATCTCAACTAGACCATGAATTTCACAATTCACACAAACATCAATAGGTCAAACAATGTTGTAATGTCAAAACCAGTAAGCAAACTGCAGAGGACCAAGTGCGCACAGTATCATGGGGGTAGAGGATGCCAAGAAGAGCACTGATCTGTGTGTTGAATGTTGCATCACCCACACCCCATGCAATTGCCAGGCCCGCAAGCAACATGTAGTCAGTCCACCCAGCCATGTACCTGTATTAGATGCAGAGGAACTTCAATCAACTGTATGATGCACCCTACTCATATGTCTCCATGTAAATGTCTCATGACTGTACCTACAAAGTAGTTGAGGTTGCTAGTTACAGCTTGTGAACACAGCATATAAAGAGAATGTCATCAAACCTTCAACTTACTCTTGTTTGCAGAAGAATATCATCAAAACAAGGGCCTGTGTAATTGCACCCGCACATGTGATGATCGCAATTGACACCAGCCCTGTTGAATATTTGCCTGCTACCAATGATCCCTGCCCACCCCTACCAAGGGTCACTGGACATGCCCAAAGAAGTACAGAATCTATAGTGGTGGTCAACGATTGAACAAGTCTCAATTTTGTAAACCCAGCAGCACCCACAAGGTCATAATAGTCACAAGCAAATCAGGAAAAAGAAAATTGGATAAGATTGCTGAACAAGCTCAAACACAATTCAGGAAAGACTTAGCTTACAATGGCATCAGCAGCACCATAAATAGCCATCACACCTCCAACCCATGATACACCAAAAGCTGGGGTGATTATATCCCTGGTGAAATCGCCCCTGCAGCAGGTAGCTTGTCCAGGCAAGCAAGGTGAACAATGCAGACAACACAAACCTAGAGTGTTTAGGTGTATATGCATAGAGCATTTACAGGAGAGAAAAGTTTGAAAAGCCAAGGAGGATAGACACAAAGAGCACCTACCAGATAAAGGCCTGCTGCAAACCAGTGTATACTAAGAGCAATATCAGTAGCAGCATCTTCTTTTCAAATAGCAGTGCGAAAGTGCTCTTCACAAAAGAACGGTTATATATGGCAGAATTGACTGAATCACTTCGTAGCAGGGGTGGCCCAAATTTGAGTATTTGACCATGTGGTCTCAAAAGGAGGGCAAACACAGTGCCCACAGTCATACTTCCCAGAAACACAATGAAAAGCTGCACTGTGCCTGGAGTGGCCTGATGTGGATCCACTGCTGAACTCTGTTCACAAGACTTGTTTAAGTAAGAAACAACTGGTAGTGAAACCCTAAACCAGAAACATGTCTTTATCTACATCACCTGGACCCTCAAGAGTATAACTTCCCTGAAATTTCACATACCGTAGAAGTGAATTCTTGCATGTAAAGACCCAACCATGAGATGGATCAGGCTTAATGACAGTAGCATGTAAAAATAGTCAAGTAAGCTCCCCATGAACTAGAAATTTCCAATGAAAATGCTTGAGCCAAGTGATGTTGATGGGCACCCACCTTTTCAAATTGCAACAAGGCCAGTGATATAAGATTGCCAACCACCTGAAACCCCAAAACTAGTGTTACAGAAGTATTATGAGTGCCGTTCCAATAGAAATGTTTTCAGTGAAAAAAACCTGAACATGCTCAGTGATACACCCTTCAGAAAATTGAAGTACAAAACCTCAGCTTAAAATTTTGGACTGGTTCACGTTCCTTCAGTTCTGGCTCATTTTGTGCTTAATGTTAAGCATGGAACCTGATTGGATGCAAACACGCCCCAGAATTGCCCATTGAAAGTCCCTATAGCTGTGGCTTCTGTGATGTTGCATGCAGCTGCATGACTCTTGGCTGCAAATGTCAAGTAAGTACCCTGTGAATGCCCAACAATCTATTGTCAGCAATTTACCTCCCAGTCCATGCTTGTCAGAGTACCTTGTTCTACCAAAATCATACTACTATAGGATTGATGTCATTACCCAAGGAAGACAAATGTCACATGGCCATTCTCACAGACATCTATGATGATGCAATTGAAGGAACACCACATCCAAATCAAAAATAATATTATCATCTCCATCTGAATTGCATAAAGAGAATCTGTCACCTCTGCAACCCAAAGGATGGAGGCTGTAAATCCCAGAAATACAGATGCAGGAATCATGGTGTACCTGGCAAACACAACAGGGTTTTCTGGTAAGAAGTTTCTTGAACTTGACAACTTGTGACTCTTCAATCTGAGGCTCTTCAGTACACAGAACCACTGGGTATGTGCTAATCTCACCTCGTGGATTCATTGGAAACCACAGGAATGAAGGGCATTCATTATATCAACCCAAAATTTCCATCACTGACGTTGTATAGCATCAGGTTCCAGCAGCAATATGCACCTACTTCAGTATTTTGCCATTATCAGCCACACAGCTATTGCAGCACAACCTACAATCTACAACTGAAAATCTAATGAGTGCTTTGTAAACATGAACTTGGAAGGAGCTCGTGAGTGACAAAATGCAGCTGAAAATGCAAAGCCCTCAGGATTCGTGATCAACAAACTAGACATCCAAAGCCTTGGAGCATTTCCACTAGTGCTAAGTATGTGGCCCTGCACCGAAAATCTAGGATGAGGTGCAGTAGTCATATCCAGTGAATCCACTAGCAGACATGCTGTGATTCTGGAAAAATGCACAGCTTCCAGGGCCCTGGAGGAGCCCTGGAAGAGTCTAATAAATACAATCAAATCATATTTATTGACTGCTCCTTGTTTCTGATTCGCTAGATAGTTTGATTCATCAAGGTGGGTTGCTACTAGTAGTCTCCTACCTATTTGCAGTCCCAGCTTTAGTTGTATGGATAGGATTGGAAGAAGGTAAATACCTAAAACTTGGATGTGAGAAATATTTTTGCAGGGTCAAATACTGAGCACTGCTGGAGATGCTCTTACATACACTGTAGCAGTGACAGAAAGCCAAAATACTCTCAGCTGCTGCTGCTGCTACCTTGTATGGCATATAGATTAGTGTTTAGATTCCATGGCTTACCAGGATGGGAAGATGTTGGCTGCAATGAAAGCCCAGTAACCTGACAGACCAAAGAGAATAGCATTCTTGGAACCCAGCCACATGACCATGAAAGGTGACCCCAAAGATGAAATGGTCAAAGAAAGATACAGCAAGGCCAAGGATGTTGATCCCAGACCATCAGTCTGCGTACACCACCACCACAAAGCTTCAGTGTTAAAAGTGTGTGTCTATCCCTGCCGCAATGAATCTAACGCTTAACAAGAGACGCAAGGCTGCTAAGAGAGACACTTACCACATGAAGACTGCTTTCCAGATTCTGTATAGCTCCATAGGCGAGGAAGACAAAGAGGAAGCTCAAGCTGAGCATATGCAGATCTCGCACAGCCGGGCTCCAATTCCCATCCATGGAATCGGAGCGTCTTAGAACTGGGACATTATCGCGGTCCTGTCGTTGCCAAGCTTCCACAACACTCGGCGAGCGATGGAAGAAGGAATCGTCCTCAGAATCCGCCGCCGCTACTTCACTGACGGCCTCTACGGCAATGATATCCGAACGATTAGACATTCCTGATGCTGCTGCTTAGGGTTTGGGGTTTTTTTTTCGCCGCTCCAAAATCCAAAACTCGCTAGGGTTTTATGCTGCTCCCCCTCTCGAGCTTTCACACAAATAGCAGCAAACGGCATGGGCCTCCCGCTGCGATCTGCGAACGAGCGGAGCTTAGCTTTCGGCGCGGAAAGTTCAACGACGTCAAACAACAATGCCTCTCTACTAACAACTCTTCTATATCTATCAAAAGTTTATCAGTTCAACGATACGAGACTAGTACTAAACCATAAAATCTCCCACCCTCATATCTCTCCTCTCCCCCTTTTCAGAAACAAAGTCAGGAACGCTACTGCAATAGTATCAAAAAACTCCGTTTGTCGCACCCCCTACGATTGCATTCGCAAACAAACACAATGTATCCCGCATGCTTGCATGTTGAATAGCAGTAGGGAAGAATCTCATTGATTACTATGAATAAGGTTCTCACTCTACAATAGAGCAGCAGCAGCTAATTCTGCAATAAAGAACGGTAAAGTTCCAAACCATCTGCACTCCACCTAGTTCTTGTTGTTGTTGTTGTTGTTCTTCTTCTTCTTCTTCTTGCCTGGTCGATTCTTCAAGCCAGTAGTTTATTCGGCTTTCAATCACAACGCGCATGCACAAACGGACATGCTCTTGCTGCGGCTAAGACATCGGGAGAGAAAAGAAGAACAGATTTCCCATTCATGAGATGTCTCTGCGGTTTCTCTCCTGTGAAATCGCCGCTGTGCAGCGGCGCACGAAGAGCGAAGGAAGAGAGAGAGAGAGAGAGAGAGAGAAGAGAGCTCGACGAACGGACGAACCAACCAACCAACGGAAGAACGGACAGACCGAGTAATGAACATTACAGTGAACGATAGGCCGACTGAACAAAGAATATGACGAACGAAAAGGGGAACTGAACAAACGAAACGTTGGTAGTTAGACTTGCTAGAATATTCCATGACAGAAGGAAAAAAATAATTTAATTTTTTCTTTGGTGTTTTTTTTTTTGGGGGGGGCGGAGACGTCCAAGGGTACAAAGAATTTAAGAGAAATCTGAAATCACGGTTTTGGCCAAGTCCTAATAAGATTTGTTCTTGTCCGACCGACCCTAATGGTCGGTCCGAGAGGTACTTTTTTCTGTTTTTTTGGGGGGCACAAATGGAAGAGTCGATTGCAACCAGAAAGCCTTATCAAGTCGAGCTTACTAGTTGCTTTAGAACACTTTATCGACGATGTAAGTATTTAGGTGGTGGTGTCTTTTTTTCTTTTTTTGCATGTGTGCGGAGCAGTAGGCTCAACACCCAGTATCACTCGGAACCTCTTCTTGTGTTCGTCAAATATGGGCCCCCAAGAAGGGGGGCGGGGGGGGGGGGTGGAAAAAAAAACAAAAGCTCAGGAGAATTTTTTTTATGAAACAAAATCTCTTTTTAAAAACCCTTTTAAAACACTAGGTACCTCATTGGATATGAGACCCCTAAAATGTATGAGGTATAATATATTTAATATTTAATATATTTAATAATATATAATATAATAATAGTGATAATATATTTATGAGGTATGGGTATCAAGTATTAAGATTTTTCACACTTTCTAGGACCTGCCTAGTATCAACTTGTTGGAATAATCAACCAATAATGATATGAATTTATTTGGTTTTTTTTTTTAACATGTAAGAACTGGCCCGTCTGTATCAGGGTCGGTTTTTGCAAAACCCTGTTGAGAACCAGCCAATATAGTGATTAGGTCACTTATCAGACAATTTTTTTTTTAAAAATTCCATTCTTCTTTTTTTTCTTTTTTTCTTTTTTGACATTTTATATCTTCTTAGTATCATTGTTTTCATATTTTAATTTTTTTCATTCTTTTCACATCTTTAAATCTCACATTTCAAGATTTTAAGTCTTTATCATGATCTTTTGATCTAAGAAGAAAAATGGTATTAGATGTGTGAGATCCTGGAACATTATGCATGCACTATATCATAGACCAATGTCCAAAAGCTCAAGCAAAGGAAAAATATGAATATAGTACCAAAGAGTTTGAACAATGAGTTTCAAATCCAAGTGTGTTGGAAGGGAAAGGATTCTAGTTTTTTTATCATAATTTTTTGTTCTAAGAAGAAAAATGACACTAGTTGTGTCAAATCCTGGAAAAGCATGTAAAGGTCTAGCATTTTTTCATAGCTTATTTGGACATTCCTTAATCCCCCAATGGCTTCCAATGTAAGATCTTTGACAAAAGAGGCAAGGGAGGACTAAAACTTCACCCCAAACATATAAGAAACCATGATAGATTCTTGAAAATGGTCACCTTGTACACTTGCCAAAACAGCATAATCACCTAAACTATTGCAATTATTGCTAAACATAGATTAAAGGAAGTGGAAGTCACCATTTAAATATAGGGGTAGAAGCAAAGTTGGGCAAAGAGCTCCACTTGTTAATCAATGTAACATCCACACTTGCATAGAACTAATCAAAACTAAAAAATGGAATGGATTTGGCAACTAATATAGTAAGCTTCAAAACAAATGTGCCTAGGACATTGGATATTTAACCAACTTTTATCTAATTGAAAACAAAAAGTTGATCCCATGCATAATTAGAAGTAAATAACTTAATTGACCAATATAGTTAGCCACTGGGGCTAACACCTCAAAAATTCCACCTAATGGCAAAGCAAGTCCATAAAGAATAAAGCAAAATGTTCATCAACATTCACATCCATCACACTAACTCATTATCAACATTGAAATAACCAGTTGCATTCAACAATGTATCATTTTCATCAATGTTATCCACCTCTTCCATAAGGAATTCATCACTGGAATGTCATTCTTGAAGGCAATCTGATTTTTGCATTAACTGACCAATTTTTCATTATCTTCACCAACTTGTCCAAATTGTCAATTCCCAACCTATTATGTTTGAGGCTTGTCAACACTCTAGCTATTCTAAAAATTCTCTCCAAGAATCCCTAGAATTTGTTGAACCACAAAAGAAACATTTGGAAACTATGCTTCATGGACTTTCACCAAATCAAATGCAATACAAAATTTTCTAGCTTCACATGTGAATGGCAAAATAAGCCCAATTCATTCTTCAATAACATGTGCAAAGCGGCTACATTTGAGGTCATTCTTCCAAAGATGGAGTCATCATCAAATGGTGTTGTTTCAATCAAGCCATTAGTGGTGAGGTTTAAGAAATGAAAAAAAGCCACCAACGATGGCAACAAAGTCATATGGTCATATTCGACCACAATTTATTTCATTTTTTCCCATCCAACATTAATGTTAGTATGTTGTGAGCCTTGCTAACATTGTAAGAACATGTAAATGCTAAAAATTGAACCAGTATAGCTTAAATTTTTGCCATCATACACACCCACAATGCCTCCAATTCAACTTCAAAATCCCCCTCACAAAATGAAAGGGGTAATTTCAAATTGTTGAATTTGATTTTACATACACACATTGATTAAAAAGGGAAACATTTAAGGCATTAAAAAGTACCCAATATCTTCAAATTTGATTGAAGATACATTGTTCCACAACAAGAAGCATTGTTTTAATAACTACTTTACAAACTACACATGTGTGTGCATCTAACATACAACCTTATAATTCTTGAATTTCTTGCCTCCCATAACATAGATTAATGGCATTAGGATACTCTAGGGTTTCTTAAAACAAAATCACCTTGTTAACAAACCTAATTTTCACCACTGTTTTTTGTTTTTTATGGGAAAGCCCAACATTAAAGTATGCCCTATGCCATTTGCTACGCCCTTTGCTGAACTTTTTAGTCCATGTAATTGTTTTTTGCAGTGTAGATTAAATGGCCTTCAAATTAACCTCCCTAAACTAATGAAAACATTAGTATCATTACAAGCATATTGGCATGGGGTGAAAGCATGGTAATCATATAGAAAAAGTTGCTAAGAAAATATCAAGTTAAAAAAAAGACAATTTTTCATGAAAACACAAGAAAGTAAATTCAATTTTTACTTACATTTCATTTTGAAACTATTGAGCCCTCAATTGGGTTTATTTTAAATCAATTACAAAATTTCAAAAACTTTGGAATAATAAAAGAAAGGAATAAGTAGGTTTGAAATTGACTAATCAACATGGTGTTCAAACCTACTTTATAATTAAAAAATTTAATGAAATATACATGTATGAAATTATAGCATAAAGATCATGTTGTATATCCAAGGGCCTCACCAAAAAAACAAATCTACTTTCTCTTTGGTAGAATATACTTGACACATATTTGAATCAAACGTTACACTACAACAAAATAGGTTTTAAAAACTACTTACATTTTTTTAAAATTATACTTGAAACCTATTTTTACAACATAAAATTTAAACATTAATGCATAATAATGAGAAAATATCTTGTTACTTATCATTCAACTGAAAATATTGAATGTATAACAATTTTGTGATGAGTTTTGATCTTACTTTTTGTTCACTTAACAAGTAGACTGGCAAATACTTTTAGTTGTACACTTTACCATGTTTTCACCCCATGTTGTGCTAAAAGCATGGCCAAAACACGACCCATGCCAAGGAATTGCAAGTCCCAAAAGACCACAACTAACAATTAAAGTAAGAAGTTGTGTAAAGGTGGACCTTCATCCTTCACATAAATAATTAGTTTTTTTACTAAATTGTATGATGACAAGAGATCCTTGACCTGCGCTACCATTGCAACTCTAGATGTATCAGTGACTCCAAAAAGTCCCATTATCACATGGCAAGGCATGGTAGAATCAAGATAAAACCTAAAACTTTTTATCCATGTATTTTTCATCAAGGAAAATCTCAAAGATCTCCTCAAGTTTCAATGTTTTAAATTAATACTATTGAGGTTTTAGGATTTCTTCCATCACTTTGAGTTTGTGTGTTTAAATTTCTTCTTTGTGTATAAGTTGTGAGGTTTGATTTTTGTCTATTTGATTTTTTTAGTATATGTGCTTCAATTTTTGTTTGTTTGAGCTTCCATTTTTTTCTATGTTTTGATTTTTCAATTGTATGTGTTTTTCTTAAAAGCATAACCCTAAATCTTAACATCCAGAATCACATCCACTTTAATAACCCTAAACCTTATACTTGATACTTGCCATAATTTGAAAAAAAATAAATTAGACCAAACATGGAGGTTCTAAAAAAATTGAATTCAACACCTTCCTCATAAAAGTAACCAAAGTTATAAAATATAAAATACCCAAAATTGTATGTTTTGTTAAAATTCAATACCCACACAACATTAATATATGACAAATTTTAATTGACATCTCCATAAAGATCTTGGGTCAAGATGCAAGACAATTCCAAGAGAAGAAACAATGCACATGTTTTCGTCAATGTTTGCAAATGTAGGTCTATATTCACATTCCCAAGTTTTGGGATTTACATAAGTTTGGATCCAAGTTATAAGTCAAGTTTTGAAGTTTGCTAGGATGTTCTAAATTGATTAAAGTTCTTTAATTAAATAAGTGTATGTGTGTGTGTATATATATATATACTTGACCCTACATTTTAAGTAAGTTATTCCATTTGATTGGTTATACATCATTAATTTTACATAATTTTTATCTTGAACTTTGTGTACTAATTGAAAAAACTAGTATTACTGAACAAAAATAAAAAATCATTATGCATAAATGAAGATGGAACCAAACCTAATCTTAAATTGGACTAAATCTAAATTTTTTGTGAAAATATCAAAACCTCATCTTTAAAATTTAAAAAAAACTAAACTCAAGACTAGATCAAAGGTTCCATCCAAAACAAAAATAGTTAAAATTGTTTCCTCTTGAAATCAAGAACTTGGCAACATTAGAAAATATCTCATCCTAAACCTAAATTATGCCCTCTAAATCCAAATTTAACATTTCATGGGTTTAAGTATGGTCACCAAAAGAAGATGAAGATAGTAAGCAATCCCCTCCCCTCCCCCATGTGGCCACACCAATGGTTATCGACATTCAACATAATGTTATTGGTTTCCTCAACCGCATCCATAAACATGAAAAATTAGACAGAGTAAGACTTGTCTAGATGGGTCTTGAACATAACTATGTAACCTTATTCTTGAAAATAAGGTCACCGCAAAAAGATATTTTTATTTAACAATAAAATAAAATAAACCCTTGAACCTACCTTACTTGGGCAATATAACCTCAAGTTCTCAAAACTAGTAGTTGAGAACGGACCCTTATGCACAACAACCAATTGTTACCCAAAAAAATAATTGAGTAAGTTAAGAGAAAAAAACGATTTAGCCAAACCTTCCCCCACAAAAATTATCTCAAAAAATGACAAAATTTGTCCAAGAAAGATACTGAGACGGAGGTGATGAAAAACAATAGGAGAAGAGGTGAAAGAGGTGCAAGAGCACAATCCTGTGAGCTATTTGTCACATGTTGCACAAATAATTTTGGACACATGAGGAGGACCTTGATGCCCCAACAATAACAATAGGAGAAAGAGAGAGAGAGAAAGAGACAAAGGGATGGGGTGGTCAAGGTGAGTGAACCAAGGGAGTTTCAAATCGGGGTCCCGGACAAACCAACTCCACAATTTTGTTGGGTTAGGTGGGAGTGGTCGGCCCAATTGAAATTTGAGAATTCAAGAAAAGCTGGGGCCCAATACCCAAATCCTCATTGAGATTGGTGTTCATGAATCGGTCTAGAATGAAATAATGCCAAGGAAAATTGAACATGGATAGTCTACACCAACTGTCATATATAAGCTCACATGTTTGTCCCCAATTAGTTTTCAATCCCTAATTGTGAGTTAGTAATGAGTACCTAAGAGCATCTCCACCAGTGCTCAGTATGTCACTCTGGATAATAAAATTAAATGTCTAAGTTTAGCTGTTTTTTTTTTTGAGCAACCCCACCAATAAAACTGTAACTGGAACTGCATAGGTTTAGGGTAAGGTGCTGGTTCACTGTGGCTGGGTTAAATTTATACATAGGTAAGGCGTGTTTTTAGTTTTTACTACCTACCTACTAACAACCTGCTTATGAGTTTGTTAGTAGGTAGGTAGTAAAAAAAAACAAACCCTCGAGTGCCTCAGAGCTTCACCCGGGTTGCCACAAACTTTGCTAGGACCTAGAAAATCCACCTTCGGTGTCCCCTTAACTACTACACGATCAACAACAAACACCTTATAGATCAAACTATGGAGGTCTTGGTCATTGATTAATGAAGGAGATTAGCTTAATTAAGAGCATCTCCAATGGCAATAGTAAAATTATTTTATTGATATTACACAATGTATATTTCCAATATTTATTATTTATGAGTAAGGAAGGGATAAACATTACATTAAAATTTTACTGTGATAAATATATTAATATTGCCTCAAATATAGTGCATTTCTTCCTTTCTTTGGAATGGATTTTTATTTTTTTTGGAATTTAATTATTTTCTCCTTTCGAATCAATAGAATACCATTGCATTGTTGGAGTTGCTCTGAATGAGAACACCAAGGATGTCCCGGAGGGGACCCTCATCACTCTCATCCCGGAGTGTTGTTGGGGTGTGTGTGTATTATGTGTGTACCTCCTAGACAGAGTCATACTTTGAAGGAAGAGATTTAGGACAAGGCTTGTAGTTTGTACTCTTTACCCCAAAATCAGCTTGGACTAATTCTCACAAGCTTTCTTTGGGGACCCTTTTCTAGGCCCATGGATGATGATGGGGTCCTTTCTAAGAGCAAAAAGGTCAAAGGATTTTGCCACTTAATTACAAACCCATGAAAGACTAATTTATTTATTTATTTAAAATCCCTAGAGAACTTGACTAGGTATAAATGATGATGTTTGAAAAGGGTTTAGGGTTTACCCTTAAATCCCTAAACCCTAAACACATTATTAGACACAAAATTGGGCATCGTGATCTCCATAAAAGTCCATAGCAATGGATTTCTACTCACCTAAGAGGAAGCAAAAAGGAAGGTCAAGGAGAAAGTTCATTACTCGATGAGCCAAGCATCCTTCACCTTCACATGTTAATTTTTATTAAACATTTTCATTCATTTTTTGTGATTGTGTGTCTAATGGAAGGTGGGTCAAACTCTAAAACCATAACACCATGTCAATCTCCTCAATCAAATATCATCTACATCACTAAATTGACATTTGAGTTTATTGAATTTTTTCTATTGATCCTTATGATGGACATAACCTTCATGAAACAATTTTATTTTGGTAATGTGAGCCCAACTTGTCGTAGCCCTTTTCTAAGAAACATTTAATGAATTATAGTTCATTTGATTTTGGACAAGGCTTGCATGTCCAAACAAATGTTGTGTGGGTATTTTTGACATTATCCTTACAACTAATGTTCAACACAAAAATAATTTACAAAAGGTTTAGTTAGAGAAAAAAAAGATTGAAAATTGAAAACCATTGGGTTACTATTACAAATGCACAACACAAAATGTATTTGGCACATTTAGTCTCCAATTGTTCAAATTTTGAGAAATTCAATTTGAAACTTTCAAGCCTTGTTTTGCTGAACAAATAAATGTTCAACAAAGAAGTGTCAAACATTAGTTGTAGGTACAACATATTTGTGGAAGAAGTTACATAATTATTCTTAAAGAATTTACCCTTAAGATAAATATATATTGCCTATCATTCTTTTAAAATTAAGGTTAGGTCCAAATTTTTAAATTTTAAATTTTAGATTTAAGGTAAGGTCCAAGTACCCCACTGATCATATATTGCCCTATTGTAAGGTGAAAGTCATGGGTTTTCTTAATTTCATTTTAATGAGGAAAAAAATGCCCACATTTTGGATTCAATTCATTACACTTTTTTCTTTCCAAATGGAGGTTGTTCAGATTTTGGATTATCAATGTAATTGTATCTCATATTAATTCCAATGTTAATCTGAATTATTTAATGAAATCCTACATCTCCGATGTAGGTCAAATTTCCTATACCAATCATACACACATAAAGTCTTGTGAGGCTTTGTGCATCAAAATTCATTTAGTTTTTGGGATTGATTAACATGCTCGTGTTTGTTGACCCAACACCCATAACCCCCAACCAAACATAATCTCAAAGTGAATGCCCAAGGAAGGAACCATAATTTGGAACACTAGTGTCCACTCATAGAAACATCAGATCCTCTAAATCCCAAATAGACTTTAAGAAATAGTCATCGTTTTCTTCTCACAAATCATCATCTCTCACTTATCTACCCAAGTTTATGGGTGTATGGGTTGAATAACCTTTTGACATGCCAACAAACCTAAAGACCACCTATAACAAATTGTTAATTCATCACCTGCAAACTTGACCACATGGCACAAAAAAATCCAAGAAAACAACACAATGAGAAAATAAAATGCAATACCAAATTAATTGTAGTTGCCACACATATATAATGCACATGTTTAAATGAATTTTTGCCCCATCGTCAAAATCAACAAAATTTTCTAAATGGTCTTCAAAAAAAAATTCCACCTACTCCAATGGCCTCACAATCCCCAAAATTGTCAAGGCACTCATTTGCATTTTCTTCTAAACTAAAGTGCGGATCACTTGGCAAGTTTTGGAAAATCAACACAAGTTTACTTAGATTCAAAGCTCCAAGTTGGCATCTATAAAGCCCTATCAAATCCCAACACTACAGAAAATTTGCTTGGGTTCAATTTGATTGCCTATGATACCTAAAGTTTGATGAACCAAATACCTAACATTAGGAAATTGAACCTCATTTGCTTTCAACTACTTTAGTGGAACTTCACAAAATAAACCAACAATGTTTTTTGAAAACAAGATAAATCTCATTTTGCTTACATTCAAATATAAACAAATTTATGACACAATATCTTTGTATTACATATCAATCAAACCAACAACAAAATTAAAACAAAGAGGGAGATAAATTGAGTTGTTATCAAAAACTTACAATTTAAAAAAAAAATTGAGTTGGGAATAGAAACTCACAAAACCAGAAAATAAATAAAAATATTGAATTGGGAACATAAACTTCCATGCTTGACTAAACTAAAATGCAATGGTTTTTTGGCAATATTTTTTTTTGTTGGATTTACAACATGATGGATTTTTTGGTAAACAAAGTTCAAAAGGGGATTATGGTTGTAAAATCATACATTCTTATTACAAATGCAGTTTTTTTCTTCCCGCATTATTGTTCATTATGGATATATGTTTAAATAGTTTGGGGTCAAACATTGAAACCAACATCATGTGAGCACTCTTTTGGTCAAATTTATCAATAAAATCCAAAAATGGAACAAACACATGTGTGATTTCTAACCACAAATCCTACTTGTTAACATCAACAATTTTCACATTAAATTTAACTTGAGGAATAGAAATCTAAAAAATTATAAGTAAAAGATTTCATAAGTTAATATCATGTTAAGGCTAATCACATTTGTAATTGTAATACAAAAAAATCAATAATTGTGGTGTTGATTGAACATGCAACATGATACAATCAAAATCAAAATTGATGTGACAATTTTTGCAATGGCCCAAATTTGCGCCATTGAAATTTTTCTCTCCAAAACCAATGTTTGGTGATTGTAACACACATTAATTGCAACTTGAAATTGTAAGGTTTAGTAAAACATCTCAACTTTTGAAACAAACCTTGTTTTTAATGTTATACTTAGCTTCAATGACCACAAACTTGTGCATCCAAACAAGTCTTTATCCATTGCAACTTACATTCCTCACATCTTTTGGCCATGTTTATATATAAAAAATTGCAAATTGGGTAGCTTGGATATTCATTAAATACAAACTATAACTCCTTTTTGTCAATAGTGGCATGTTGCCAAGCTTTCAAAAAGGCAAAGCCAAAACAAACACCTTCAAATGATTCATGAATCCCCAAATCGACAAAACTCACAATTGATTTGAATGCATTTGTCATTGTAAATAAATTTGTCCTATCTTCATTCACATAACATATAGTTTTGTTTGTTAGCCCATATTCTTTGATCAAATGAAACTTACAATTGATTAGCAAGATCAACTCCCATAATTTCTTTCATTCAAAAAAATCATATTTTTGTGTGATCGACTCCCAATCCAAAGTTAGGAAATTAATAATTAGAGTAAAAGTGTGAAACACACCTTTGTTTATTCAAGGGTTGAATGTAGTTGTGACTAAAGCTACAACATTCACATCAAGGGAAAAAATTCCTCAAGTGTATACTTCGTCATAGAAAATAATGCCTCTTCACTTAAAGTTTTACATGATAGACATACCATGCCCAAAGAAAATTGCCTCATCTTAGGTTTTTAACCATACTTGAAAGGAATAACCATTTCATAACAAGCAAAACAAAATCATCAATGAAAGCTCCATGTGGCTCTTCACCTTCTTTATATGGTGAGATATTACCAAAAAATTGTGAAAATGGAACCTAGAGTGAACTTTCTAGATCTTGAAACTCTAATGTTGATTAAAAAAAACTTTAATGATGAAAACTATATTTGTGCAACCTCATTTGAATTCTTATCACCAATGTTGAAATTCTCACATTCAACATGTTTTTTCATGGTTAAAGTCTCATTATTCATTTTGTAAGACATTAAACAATTTTTGCCCAAAATTTTTTTACCATAAATCACTACCATTGAAAACAAAAGAATGGCAAAGGATACAACAAAAAAATGTTCACTTTCAAGTGTAATAGGGTCATTGGCATTTGGTTTGTAAAATGTCCATTGACTAGACTTGCGATTCCAATGAATCCAAAACAATTCTTGTTAACACATAGCACTAGTTGATTTTGGAGTTTGACCTAATAAGCTTTTGGTGCAATCATGATTACAAGCTTGTTAGAGGAAGAACTCGCAACAACAACATTAGATGGCAATGGCATTTCACCTTGATTGGACATCAAACTCTTCAAAAAGCAAGGGATTGATTCACATTTTCACTTCAAAACAAATTGCAAAATGCCGAAAGGAATTGTAAAATGGTAAGAAAAATTGCAAAAATGACAAAAAGAACTACAACACACAAATGATTACGAATGGCAAGTGTTTTGTGCATCAATAGAAAACATAAATGATAAATAATATGAACAAGAACATTATCTTTGAAATCAAACAAGAACCCTTCAACATCATGCATAATTGGATGTTTGAAAAACATAATTTCATGAGCAATTACAAAAGTTTGAAGAATTAACAACCTTGAACAACAATGACACTTACAAGTTTGATGCACATTTCTTGTAGAAAATGGAATGTAGAACTCATGAGTTTCACAACAATCATTTGAAACATAAAGTCACAATGATCACTTGTTCAACAAATGGGCAACGAAACATTTATCCTTCATCTTTTCAATGGGGTTATTGCAAGTGTCAAAAAAATTCAAGTCTAGGTTTTTAAAAATGAATCCAAGCAACAAAATTTTCAAATAATAATCATTAACACTTGGATTCTAAATTCCATCTAGATCCCAACCCAATTGTTTGAATGTGAAAAAGTTTACTTTTAAAAAACATAAAAGGTATGACAAAAGTCAAAGGTGTTTTTAAAAACATGTTTTAAAATTCTCTTAAACCAAATCATTTTAAGGGAATGTGGTTTGGTTTAAATTCAAGCTAGAAAAAAAATACATATATGAAGGTTAAAAGTAAAATTTCACATCTCTATGAATTATTATTATCACCTTTAATGTAATAATTGGATACTATTATGATATTAAGGATGTTGTCCATAAAAAGGATGAAAAAATTTATGTTTGCAAGATCAATAAATTTTTCATCAATATGATTAAATCTAAGGTTCATCTTGTTTGAACAAATATTGCATATGCTTACCTTGATTGCTCAATGAAACAATTTGAAATTTTGTAAATTTATTTTCTATCTTGAAAATTGAACATATAATGCCAAAAACATCGTACAAGTGTTAATGGTTAAAGATTGATTGATGTGCAATGGAAAACCTTGTTTTAACAAATATCATATATGTCATTCAAGGGTCCATTTTCTTACTAGTTCATACCAATCGAGTCACACTTTGCAACTTTTTTTTTCAGTTTTTTAATGTTGTGTCGTGTTGGCCACCATTTGAAGAGGTATTTAGCATTAAATGGTCATGTGTTCTTAGAACCTATCTAAATAGTTTAAAACTAATTTCTTGAATGAATTAAAATCAAAGTCCAAATGTGATCAATTTACTTTTCTTTCAAATTTGGTGATTTTAAAAATAAAAATGAGATTATTGTGATAGAATATTCACTTTCCATTTTTATTTTTTGTGTTTTGAAAAAAAATTGCATAAAATAAAAAACAACAATGGTCATAATCTTAAATGATCATATGTGATTATATTAGTGTGTATAATTATATCAGGAAATATTGGGAAAAATTTATTAATTATACTATAGTGGAACACATTCAAATGGGTGATACAAAATACATCACATCCATGAAAATTGGAACCATGAAAATTTAGACCAAAATAAAACTCCTTACTTCACTTTGGTGCATTATATGTCATAATAAATCAATCTAACAATTGCAATTTCTTTAAATGTTGTTAACCTCTCACATTATCACCATGTTGTACCTTTAACCTTTTTGTTCACCATTCCAAAAACATTTTTTGAATCCTTTGCAAAGGAAGAGACAAATGTTAGTTGGTGGGTTAGTTTTACATTTGGTTGTTGGGCCTATTCTTGTTTCCCAGATTGTATTTCTACACTTTGGCAAAATTGGAATCAAAATCAAACTCAGACTAACATTTAAACTAATATCCAATTAAAATAGAAACTGAAACCAAAACCTATTTCTAAATATTTTAAATTTAAGTTGAGTTTTTAACGTAATTGCATTAATTTTGTAGTTTTATATGTAAGGAAAATTTTGTTTTTTGAAGATATTGTAGATTGGTTGTATTCAATATTCAAGTGGCCAATTGCTTTTGTTTTACAACTTTGGTACTTACACAATCTCCAATCTTAGAATGTTATGTGTAAGTGGTGGAAATAAACCTAAAGCATTAAAAAGATCTTTTTTATTTGTGAAAAAATAAAAAACCAATAATTTGGGAATATGAAAAATTAAACTAGAAACCTAACTATAGGTTCAACCAAAATTTTAACAAGTTTCAATTGCTTTTGCCAAACAAAAATATTTGACAAGAATTTGGGGGGGGGAAGGGTTGGGTGCAGATGGAAATTTTTATTCTTCTGTTCCCATTATGTTTCAAAGCTATTCCCAGTATGTTCCCAATGATGTTCCACATGTTCCCAATGAGTTCCCCCATTATATTCCCCAAATTCTTCACATGTTCCCCAAGGTTGTTCCCAATAGCACTTCGATTTATCGACTATCCTTTGCTCCAAGTTGTTCCCTTCCCACCTTATATAAATAAGCCAAAGGTAAAGCATTCCGTCCTCACATAGAAATTGTATTTCAGGGGAACGTCCCAAGTTTTTGTTTTATTTTTGGTGACGGGCCAATGAAAATGGCCCATTGCAAAAAATGAAAAGAAAACAAAACTTGAAACACAACCCATCTAATGAAAAGGAGAGGTGATTAGGCAATGGGGTTCCATGTAGGCCTAATTATTAATTTTTTTGGCCAATGGAATTGCTGGATTTTGTGGTCTGAACTTGTTTTCTTAGTTATCTTGAGTGAACTAACAAACTAATAGTGTGGGTAATAGCTATTTATGAAGAGGGTTCTTCCACATTATTTGTGCACTTTGTTTTTCTTCTTTCACTTCATTGTTTCAAGTTTGGTTGAGTTGCATAATTGTTGGCCATTTTTTAAAACTCTAACTTGAAGTTACATCACAACCACCTTTTCACAAGTGACTCCAAGTGTCAATATATTTTAGATAAAATCACATAAAACTAACGAAAAAAAGATATTGAGTAAATTTTTTAAAAATCTTAAACAATCACTTTTTTCCTTAAAAGCAGATAAAAACTCAACCCAAGTTGAAACTCATTTAATTTTTAAAAAAATTAATAATGAATTCATTAAAATAATAATAAATGTCATTAAGTTCCCGTGTGCATGGTGAGTGTAGCACCCCCAAATCTTCCAAAAAAGGACATTAATATGGTCAAAGAAAGGATCCTATAATGAAAGCCATAAGTGCTCAAAATAGGTCATGAAATGGATTGGATTTGAAATTTATTTAGGATTGTAATTTTAAACTACTTTTTAAGTAATTTAAAATTAAAACCTATTACAATCCAAAAAAAACATTGTGGCAAATTTTTATTACATGGCAACAAAATAAAATGCCTAAGAAATGGCCTCAAGGATTTTTGAATTGCAAGATATGTTTGGCTTTGATCATCAACACTAATGAAAGATTAGGAACAAGGTTTGTCTCAATACTAATTTGAGATTTCAAAAGTCTAGTATTGTAATATGATAAGATTTTTTTTGGGGTGCCTTGATAGATTTAGTTTTGAAGAATTGAATTGGGCAAGTTGTAATGGTGTTCAAATGCAATGAAGGAATGCCACAAGGGCAATTTTTTTTGTTTATCAAAGTAAGCCTTCAAAGCTCATGAATGTTATTTTTGCAGATTTTCCAATTCCCACCTTTGATCGCATCATTTTGTGATATTGTGTTCAAGAACAAATCTTTGCTATATGTGATTTCTCAATGTTTAGAGTGACACAATGACAAGGTATCAACATATTTTCTCATTTGAAAATATGCATGAACTTGGATATTTTTCTTATTGTAATCAACAACTACATAATATGTTTATGGGTTTTTGAATGTTGAGCATTAGAGATTAGAATGTTGCAAGTTGCAATGGTACAAATTTTTGAAACGCAACTTGGCATCACATTTACAATCCACATTCTTCACCCATTTCAATGTCCATAATTTTTTTTGCTCACATATTTGAATATCTTTTTTGAATCCAATCCCACCTATTTATGAATCCTAAATGTTGTGAATGTTCTACATGTTTTTTAAAACTTAAGTCTTTTGAGTGTTATGTGAATCATGTGTGTTGTGCAATTTAACTCTTTTACAAAATGTAAGTGCATTGTACTGAAACTTGAACATTTGTGTCTATCGTGCAAACTTAAGTGTTCATATTCAAACATTTGTGTTTGTTGTGCATACTTGAGCATTCATACTCAAACATTTGTGTATGTAATGCATACCTAAGTTGTTTTAAGGTTTCGTCTTTTGGCTATGGCACCTTTTCAAGTTCCAATTAACTTCAAGTTCCATCTTTTTTCTAAGTCTTATGTAGCCATCGATCCTTTTCATAATAATGCAAACCTCAATTCTCCAAATGCAATAAAGCGTACTATATCACCCAATGTGATCCCAAATCTTACTATGTTTGTTTCAATGGGTATTGCATTTTGAAAGAGAAAGGAAAAGTTTTGTGAAAAAATTAATGCATGCCCTTCTAGAGATCCTACAAAACCCACATTCAAAGAATTTTTTTTTCAAAGAATCAAAGTGAGAAATTAATGGGGTTTATCAAGATAAGACAAGTTACAATCCTTGTTTAGACGTGTGGCTTGTTTTCATTCAGTTGCAAGATTACACTAGTTCTTCTTTAGCCTTTCATAAGGAAAAACTTGGTTTAATGAAATTCAATTGCATAGATATGCCTTGAAACAAAAAAACAAAAACCAAAGATATAGATCTTGTATAATGGTTTAAGTGTCTTTGGTTTTGCATGGTTATGAGATAGAGCACGCAAAGATCAACAAGTCTTCACATTCAATAACCCAAAACCTCCCCCAACAACTTGAAGTGCATAGGACAACTACCCTACATAGGACAACTTTTGCAACTTTAGACCATCTGACCTAAATTTCAATTTCATCTGTCTACCTGCCCAACTGTTTTTTGTGCTTCTGCTAGTTTACGAATTTTGATATTCTGAAATTTAGATTTTAGGATGTTTTCAAAAGTTCAGGAATCAGGATATTATGTATATATATATATATATACACGCACCGTAGAATTTCAGGATATTTCAAATTATTTTTCGTGAGTTTTTAAGAAAATTTTCAAGAGCTAAATTTGCTGAACTTTCAAGAGGATTGAAATCAGAAGGTTAAGGGAGCTATAGTAGGGAATTTTTTTAAAGTAGTAAGTTTCAACAAACTCATGCATTGACTGATGTTCTGAAAGTTTTATTAGGGTTATAAAATCACAAATTAATTAGACCACTTTAAAAGTGCTTTTGGATATTCTAAATATTGATTAAATTCATTTCCAATTGTATGTTTCAGAACTAATGTTAAAAAAAAGTATAACACCGATAGAATATATTCAACACTTTCAACACGAGTTGAATTTTTTACCCTAAAAAAATGTAAAACAAAGTAGTGATTCCACTCCTAGCAGTACATGTTACTTGTTTGTACATCCAATTGACCTCTCGACCTCTCGAGGTAGTTGAAAAGTTCATGTAATTTGGCCCTAAAAGGAATTTATAATCACAAGTTCATTTTGGATTCATTCATGTGGATTGTTGCTTGTCTTCAATATATGCCAACTGATTACATCGTATGCAATGACAACTTGGTCCAATGACACCACATATTCTTATGTTGCAAATTATTTGAATATACGCTTATGTTTCCTCCTCGACATTCATCTGGTCACAATCATCTTGAGTCACTCCCAAATTGCAATCTGCATGCTACAGAAACCTCTTGTAGGCACCAAGCTCTATTGCAGGGTACTTGCAGGCAGGATGGATTTCCACATTCTAGTAGTAAATAATGAAAATGGAGCATGCTAAAAGTTGGGAAGGATCAGGTATAGGGAAAGGCATGTCCCCCCAGAGTCTCCCCCAATTTGAGGGTCATAGCCTTGAGGGCAATAATCCATCCAAGGGCGTCAGCCCTCAAATTAGGGGAGGCTTCTGGGAGCAGACCTTCCCCAGCCTAAAGCACAAAAGGCTCCTTCAACTGACAAACAAATCTTCTGAGGAGGTGCATTCACATATACAGCGAAAAACCTTCGAGTGCTTTATGATGGTCCTCAAGGAATCGAATAACAATGTACTTAGTACTGGACACATCAATCAATTGTTGTTTGTTTGTTGTTTTGGTACTAGAATTGCTTAGGAAAAACTCAATGATCCTTCAATGTATGGGAAAACTGCAATACTAACACTTCCTTTTCAACGAAATTTGACAGTGACCAAAACTGGTGATACTTGTACCCATCTCCTTTGTGGTGTGACACCTTGCATGGAGCATTGCTGTCAATCAAATTTACAGGCCTATTATCGCACTCTTGATGAGAGAGATCCCTCTTAGCTAAATCATATGTCTTCATAAGTCATCATAAAATCTCCATGTGATTCAATGCAACCTGGATAGAATTTGAAAGATAATGACCAACAAATAAGGTTACGTAGTACTTACAAAAGGCTTTAGATCAAAAACACAACAGTAACAATTCAACGAGCATAAAACAAAAACCAAAAACTGAGGACAGGTTTGATAATCAGCAATAGTCATACAAAAGGCTGTAGATCAACAACACAACAGTAACAAATCAATGAGCACAAAACAAAAACCAAAAACTTATGACGGGTTTGATAATCAGCAATAGTCATCATACAAAGGCTTTAGATCAACAACACAACAGTAACAAATCAATGAGTGTAACACAAAAACCAAAAACTGATGAAGGGTTTGATAATCAGCAATAGTCATACACATGTTCAGGGACCCTCGACAACACCAAATATAGTATTGACTGCCTACCATAATATCAATACTCTCAGCAGTGGGCACAGAGAAACTTTGTAGAGGTAGTCTGGAAATCCACACGGGAGTATTCTGAAATGGCGCACTAGTCATTTGCCACAGCAAATTGACAACCACCAAAGCAATAATTTATTCAGGAAGGAATGGGGAAATTTCTAATGTTGCAGAAACCCTTTGCAAATGTCATTCATCAAATTTGAGTTAGAGTACACGTTGACTCCATAGTTGAGGAGAGAGGCACCAGACCTACATGGTACAAATTGGTAGAGGCAGGGAAATCAAAACTACAAGGAGGCTCCATGGCCACTTTCCCAGTGGTACCACATCTGATAACGGTGTTCAACTTTGGTGGTGTAAAAATACCACTAGACATGCTACAAACAAATGAACTTGATGTAGTAAATGACAAATACAGACTACTGGCATCAACAACATAGTCCATGTGAGAACAAATAACATCCTCAAAGTGATGAAAGTGATTGACATCCCTCACCGTGATCACTCTCCCGAGTATTTTTGAAATGAACTTTGTGGAAGTGTGGAAATCTTCACAAACCCTCTGATTCTTTATTATTTGGAGTTGAGTACCAGGAGCTGTGTTGATGAGCCCAAATTCAACAGCCAGTTTCTTGCTATGGTGACACAAATCAAACACTTTTTCTTCTTCTTCCATGTCATGTAGCACAAATTTAGTATATATGGCACATTCTCCGCATCATACATGAGCCCTGACAATCTTTTCAGTTCTGCACAGATTTCAATCATCTGAGGGTGGTCTTGATCATCGACTACAAATGTATGCACCTCATTAGTCACTTCAATTCATGTGCAACCCCACTGTTTCTTTACACCTCTTTCCTTTCTCTGCTGTTCAACATTCTCACAGAGATGCCTGTCAGCATCAGCAGCAGCACATTTTGTCTGATAGCAGCACATAACCTGCAACATTTTCAGGCTCCATTTCAAAAATTCGTTCAGCAACATGTTCTCCCATCTCCAGATTACCATGAATTCTGCAAGCAGTCAGCAAAAGCCTTCCATGCAGCCACATGTGGCTTACAGGGTGCCTTATCATATTCTCTGCCTCCTATAGGTGGCCAGCACAACCAAAAAGATCAACCATGCAAGTGTAATGTTCCAATTTTGCCGAAATCGTATAGTCTGTGGTCATTGAATATTGCACATGCCTTCATCCACCAAACCTGCATGGCTACAAGCTGACAGAAAAACAAAAGTGATATTATCTGGGTGTACACCTTCACACATCCATTCAAAATGTTCAAGAGCTTCCTTACCATGCCCATGCATGGCACATCCTCCAAGAATGGCATTTCAAGAGACCACATCCCGTGATGGCATCTTGTTGAACAAATCTCCAAGCATCCTCCATGCTCCGACATTTTGCATACATTTCAATCAAGCTATTTCCCACAAAAGAAATTTACTCACAACCACTTTGAATGATCTGCTCATGAGCACACCTGCCTTCTTCAAGTGCAAGGACACAAGCACATGCATTCAGCACCCCCACAAAAGTGACAGAGTCTGGCTGCACACCTTCCTGTTGCCTTTGTTGAAAATAGTTCCTGTGCCTTCTTCCCTTGCCCACATTTCACATGTCCCAATACCATGGTGGTCCAGGTGACCACATTGTTTAATGGCATCTTGTTGAACACTCTCCCCGCATCATCCATGCTTCCATATTTTGTATACATGCCAACCAAGCTATTCCCCACAAAAGAAATTGATTTGCAACTACTTTGAATGATCTGTTCATGAATATACCTGCCCTCTTCAAGTTCAAGTATGCTGGCACATGCATTCAGCACCCCTACAATAGTAACAGTCTGGCCGCACACCTTCATGTTGTGTTTGTCAAAATGATTCTAGTGCCTGCTGTACTTGCCCACATTTTACATGTTCCAATATCATGGTAGTCCAATATCATGGTAGTCCAAGTGACACTCTCCCAGCATCATCCATGCTCCCACATTTGGCATACATGTCAACCAGGCTACACCTCCACAAAGACATCAGCCTCACCACCACTTCAAATTATCTGTTGATAAATTGCACAGGGGAATTGTGCATACCCCTTTAAGAAAGCTTCTTCCACAAGGTTATGAATTTGGTTCCACATCTTCCAGCTGTAATTTATCCTCACTTCTTGCTGTCTTCCAGCAACAAGATCTTCCAGTGAAAAATTATTTTCCTGCAATCTGCCAGTTTCACGTTGTCTTCCAATTTGCTATGTGAAAACCCAAAAAAATTGGAGTAAATTATGCTGGGAATTGAGACACATGAAGAAGACAAAGGAAGAAGAGACATGGATGTGGATTGGCAGGGGATTGGAACTGTGCTTAGAGCAAAGAGAGCAAGACTGAGACAAAGAATAATGCCAGAACCAAAGTTGCAGGGAAAGGCTATATTGTGAGCAGTTGACACCAACACCCAATGGTGGTTTTTGTCATTCCAGCCTCTTCAACAAGAAGTGAGCTCTGCACAGCATTTCTTCAAGGAGATTCCCATTGTCTAGGTATGCACACACTGTGCAAGACTTGAAGAGATGTAAAGGAGGTGTGCCAAATTAGGGAACCTATTGGTAAGGTCTACCACTTTTGACTAATTTGCAAGGTGATACCATGGAAGGGGCAAGCTGCTGCCCATTACTGTGGGTAATCTGCCCTTGGTTAGCCAAGTAGGTTGAAGAGCACCAACATTACCCAGCTCCTAATAATGCTTTTAACATGAACAGAAAAGTGGCATAATCATTCACCAAAAGATGTAAGCATTGTTTAGCATAGGAGGACCCAGCCATTGACTAAGGTCCAATGGAGACACTCAACTGCATGCATTGGGACCACTGTTGATAATGACAAATTATTCGACCCAGGCTTTGGTACCCATTGTATAGTTGAGGAGAATGCCATCATCCAGAACCTTCCATCAGTTGGGACACTGGGCTGCAGAGACATATGTGTCTGGGGAGTTAACCCACCACCAATCTAGAACCATACTTACAACTGATGTTCAGCACAAAATAATTCACAAAAGGTCTAGCAAAAAACACACTCACACATTTTATTGGTATTTGTTGAAATTTTTGAGAATCAAACTCCCATCCCAACTACTGTGTTTCTACTACAAATACACAACACAAGGTGTACTTTACGTACTTATTCCTCAACTGTTGAAATTCTCAAAAATTGAATTTGAAACTCCCCAACTTCGTTTTCTAAACTAAATAAATATTTATTTGGCATAGAAGTGCCAATATTCAACAAAGAAGTCACAGATACAGTATTTGCAGAACTGGACTTTTACACCCATACTTATGGTGGGGCCCCTGTGGAAGCAAATATCAAATCCTGGCCAAATGTTGGCCCTGGCAAGGGAAGGTGGGAAAGAAGCACTGAGGACCTTGCAAGATGAGATGACAAACTCCTTTGACCTCCAGAACCAAGGCCATTGCAAAATTAGTCACGTTTAAGTCCTGTCCCAAGGGTCCAAGGCCAGGGATGTCTCAAACAACAGGTCTCCAGTAAATCATGTGCATCCCCCTCTGCCCTTGTGTGATGATGGTTAGGGCTTGTGGATGATGGACAGGTGATGGTGGGTTTAGGTTACTTCATCACCTAAGTACCAAAAGCTTTTTTTAATGGAAGGGTGGGTTGTGTCTTTGACCATGAGGCTGAATAATTTGCAAAAAATATGATCATGCAGCCATCACTCCAAATAAAGCCGACCAAATAGGTACCACAGAGAGGATTGTGGTGAGGCAATGGAGTTTGCAGTAGGTTAGGGAGAAGTGTCAGGATCCCAGAAACTATGTGGATCACAATGTCATGATAATGTGAAAGGCAATAAGATTTATCACATTGCTTTGTCATTCCATTCACCATTTTGCATCATTCCATTTGTGAGTCGGCCATTTCTTGCTTTCATTCTCCATCTTGTCATTCCTAGCCACAGCCATCCCTGTAATTCCATATTCTTTCATTCTACATCTGCCATTCCTAGCTGCTGCCATCCTGATGTTCCCCTACTGAAACCTGATGTTCATGATTTCACTTTGCCCTATGACATGTCTGTAACAGCCCCAGGCCTGTTCTCCACTCATTTCCATTCTTATTCCCATTTAGAGGGTCAAGCCCTTCTGTTTCTGATGGCATCAAATCTACTCCTCTAACTACAGTGTTTATTCTAGCTACAAGTGATTACTTGAGTAACTATCATGCTCCTGAAAAACGAACCATCCAGCAAGGCTCAAACTCAATCAGTATTTCAGATGTTCAAATAGAAATCACAATAAAACCAGAAGCCACCATCTTCAAATCCTTGCAACAACCCACAAACTACTTTATTCCTAATGAATGAGAACCAGGACACAGGGCCTGACAAATACTGTAATCTACAGAGGATAAGCAATCTTCATTTCCATGGTCTACTATTCCCCCTTCCAAAGAACATATGCTGTAGCTTGCAACTTTTCCTTCTAGGCAACCACACTAAGGAGACAGTGCGAGCGCAACTTCGGCCACCACTTTCCTCAATCCTAAGCTGGAACCTAGCAGCACATACCATGTATGCACTTTCTATGTATCATCGAAATCTTCCCTTCTAAAAGGGCCTACATAATGGGTCAGGCATCCTAATCTGGATAGTAAAAGACCGTGTAAAGCTAAAATGTACTGAGACAAATTTGCTGACTTTTTTGTATGTAGGACATACTAAACAAGATCGAAGGGACTCCCGGAAAACACTGACTACTTATAATGTAGACAATGTGCAAACTCAAGGCAAAAGACAGACAGCAAAACTTTCATGTCCTCAAATTAGGCCTGCAAGGGCTGCAGCAGGACCTGTTAGCCCCATAACAGCAGGTGAGGGTGTCGGAGCAGGGGTTCTGGCAAACGGAATGTCAATTACTTGCTCCTTAATGAACTCCTTGACCCTGCAGTCACCAAATTCCTCAGTCAACTAAATAGAGAGGGTAGACAAACCTCATGAACTGCTTCAAAAGCAAACCTGGCCCACAGAAGTAAAGGGAATAGGCAAAAAAATTATACTCATAGGTCACATTTGGGTCTTGCGATGCAACTGTCAATCTCATTTGTGTCCTGTCTGATGGATCTGTCTCAACTCGAACCTGCCAACACATATGACAAGCCTTTTGCATGAACTCTTTTCCTCAACTGCATGTAAATCTGCCACTCCATCATGCACCATTCATAAGTGTGCCGCCTCTTTATTAGCAGTTACTTGGGTCTGCCAAAAGCTGGTGCTCTCCAATTTCTAAGGTATTAGTTGCAGCTCAACTACCCCCTTCAAACCTAGTTGTATCACATGTATTTGAACACCTTGTTACTTTGTCACTGGCCTTTAGGAAGCAAAAATCAGAGCTGGAATGTCAGCATAAGTTGCCAATGCTAGGTACAGTACCAAACAAAGAGTAGCTCCAGCCTGTGAAAAGAAAGTTGTTGCAGCCACAATGTTATTGACATTAGGGTCCTGCAAAAAACATAATCCACCTGTCACAAAATATGCTGCTACCCAAAGACATCTCTCACAAAGCTGAAAAAGTAATGGAAAACTGGAATCATGCTGAAAGACCTTAATCTGCATCTCTAAACATCCAGACATTGATGTGTGAAATAGCTGTTCTGAATCCATTCTATATGAGCTAAAACAAGTCATGCCCAGGGTATGAACAAGAAATGTTTAGTAGACCACTCAGAGGGCAAGTGGACCACCAAGTAAAACACCAATGGAAAGACTAGCTTCTGGTCTGGGGAGTGGACAGGTATGCTCAAACTCACAAGCCCAGGAGCAACACCAATGTGAAGACTGTTGAAAAGGTCTCCCATATCTGAAACAGGCATGGGCCTTACACCCCGAACCTGTCATTTCCCCATTTTTTTCTGATGTCATTTCAAGCAAGATATCAAAACACCCAACAACACTTTTATGACAATTGGGAGAGCATAGCAACCAACAGGTAGATGGGCCTTACTAGAGTTCAGCTCAGGGGATACAAACTGTTACCAGATGTTGAGTGCAAAGGTTGCAGAAAGAAAGAAGGGCAATGAAGTGGAGGAATCTGTGCACAGGGTACTTATAAATAACACAGAAATGCAAGAAAACTCCCACAGGCAAAGATGCTCAAGTTGTTACTCAGTGGAGACTGATGGTCTTGCAGATGAAGTTGAGATCCAACCATAAATGTGTCAGTACTTACCACCTCTTGAAGCTTTGTGGGTGGACCAGCGATTGCTCGCCAGTGTGCCACAAAATCACTAGCTGATACTGGAGCTGCTTGGAAAAATTTGTTCATAAGAGTTGGCAGACGCAACTTCACATTGACCTGTTGGTACACAACATTCAAAGTTTCCATTGAGGTTGCTGAGCTTTAGAGAAAACAGGATATTATAAGCCCCTGAAGTCTCTATCCATCTAACACTATGTAACAAAATAAAGGATAAGCCATTATCAGATATCAGAGCAAGCCAGATAGAAAAATAGATGATGGAAAGAGTGAAAGGAAAAAGTGCTAACTCCACAGGCAAAGAAAATAAAGTGTAGACTTAATTTGGTTATTGTTTCTGATCGGGGGGCCATCAGCATGATGCATGGCAGGCCACAATCAATTTTCCCTTGTTCTTGACAGCACATAAATGTGAGTGCGGAACACACAACCAGAAGACCCAGCCTTATTCAGAACCAAGAAACACATGCACACATTCACATTGATGCTACATGGATTCCAGGTAGTCAACTGCCATCCTGATCTATGCTAAATTTCCTTAACAGGGATGAAACAGTGCAAGGTGACACTCCATACTCAGTGATGTCAGAGGAGGAAATGACCCATAAAAGAGTAGGAATTTATTTTCTATCACACTACACAGTACAGTAATTGCATGATACAAGTAAAAACAGTGAGCAGGAATAAGACTGAGAAAACACAGAAAACAGATGAAAGATAAGATACTCACTGGCAGAGTGGAGATGGTGTAACTAAAGTCAAGAACTGCGGTCTCCCTGCTGGCACTCAAGCATGTCACCTCCACAGGGACTTGCACCTGCAAATCATACCAATCATCAACTAGTGCATGCCTCACTGGTCCACAAGTCAGGGTTCACAGCAACTCCCAAAGCATTAAGGTCTGTGGTGGCGGATTCTGTGCTTTTCTTGACCAGCTTATATGACATAATCTTTGGATGATGATCAGACACTCATAATAGTGACCAAAATGTGTCTCTTGAACATAATTTTTTTTCTAAATGGTTGAATCTGCCACCCGACCTTGATGTGTTATGGAATGCTCTCACCCTTGCCCATTATGTTGACTAGATGACCTAGCTTGCTCTAACAGGCTTGCCTTGCACCTGACTCAATATAATGGGCAGGGGCTCCACCATTCCATAGTATATATTGGTAGGGGGCAGCACAACAGCATCAACTATCATGCCAGAATGTAATGAAATTGATAGTGGCTGGCAAGGAGACATGACAAAGCCCTGTACGGTAGGTGGGTAATAATTGAGGATATAACTGGATCCAGAACTGCTCTTGTAGTCAATGGTACACCAACAACTAGTTCTCCTTGGAAACTTTGGATCCAATTCCCACTTGGTGCCCATTATAAGAATCGCATATAAGGTGATCCTCGGATGGATTTATAGAAGAATTAATGATATAATTTATGAACACAGCTGGCTGACACAATTATTTCTATGCAAGAAACAAAACTTCAAGTAACAATAGTCCAGTTGCATTCTTCAAATGGAAGGCATCAGTGTAAGGCAACCTGAGCTCTTGGAGGAATGGTATCAGGAACTCGAGAGAATTGCATCTTCAAGTGAGGAGCTGGCAGTATCAAAACCCTGATGTTAACCAATGGCGCTGTATGCTTGTTCCCAAGGAACAACACCATTTTTGCTTGAGCCTCCCGCCACTCAGACTTGATCCCAATCTGACAAACAAGTCTCATGTTAGTGCAGACGTAAGCAAATTATGGTCTCGAACCAAGGATGCCAGTCTCTCATTGCTAACAAGAGCAATACTAACCTGGATATAGGGATCCTCATAGAGCACACCACTGTCCTTCAAAGACAGTGCCCGAAACCAATCCTCAATACTTCCAATGGGCTGCATCACATAAGCACATCACATGCTCAGGGATTTTGCAAGAATGCTTAAGTCCTGAGGCACCATTACAAGAACTAGCACTAATCACAGTTCTCTTCCTGACTGGTGTAAACAATAGACATTTCAGCAAACCTGCTTCATCAGGCATATTTTCCTTGATGTTCACCTAAACTTGGTTTTTATTTCAATAACGACTGAAAGATGTATGAATCAGAGGATGTTGCATATCATTGAAAAATAATCTTACTGGAATAATCCAAATACCCGACCAAGCCAGCTATCAAATATGTGGTTGGTACAACAAATCAAAACCTGATGTCACTGGCACCATATGTTCTGACATATATCAACATCAAGCTGTACTGCAAGATCATCTAACAAAAGATTGAACTGAGGCCCAGGGGATACAACAAACATGAAGAAAATTTACCTTGATCTGGTTTTGCTGATCATACAGTGCCAGAGCTAGAGGCTCTCCAGGATCAGCTGATTGAGTGAGGGGGGAAGGAGTGGAAATTGGAGGTGCCTCTAAGGCCAGTGGTGCTAACAGATCTCCCAGTAAGTCACCATTTGTTGAGGCAGGGGCTGGTGCCTTGTTTGTTCCATTTGCATAAGCACTCTGAGGTACTGCTGGTGCTGCTGTTTCTGGTGCTGGTGGGGGGGGTTCCGGCAACGCCAACTGCTCCTGCATGAGAATGTAAAAGCCAGACTGTCATGTTGTGGCTCGATCTATAGTGGCTCTTGATGAGTATTCTGAGGATTTCTGCAGTTATATATGTTTTCCATTCAATCCCTGAGCTACCATTTTGAGTTCTCTCTCTTAACTTTGCACTGGTGACGTGAGAACCACCTCTTTCTTAGCCTATGGTCTAAATCCATCACAACTTCACCTTCATCAAAACTTATTGCCATACCGTACTGTAGTGGGTTGTGGATGAAGCCTTGGATACAGAAGGTGGAGGAAGGCCACCATTGGCAGAGCCTGGGTCTGCAACAACCAAGGCCATAGAGTTTTGTCGCTGCCGCAACTTGGTTGCACTCATCTCCGTGGGTTCTCCTTCAGCGTCCTCTGCTCTCTTTATTAGTGCTGACTAAACTCCCATCAGACCCATACCCCATCAAACAGAATCTTGAGCATAAGTATGATCATGCAATTCTTCAAGCAAATACCAAATGCAGGAACAATCAGCCCTAATGGTAATCAGATCACAAGAGACATGCACCTGACGCTCAGGAAACTTAGGCATTTCTGCCATAATGTCCACCATTGATGGTCCCTTGTGACTCAGAATGATGTACTCCACTGCCCGCTGCTGTACTTCAGCATCAATGAAGCTCTCACATCTAATTGCCAACAAAGAGGCTAATCAAAAAAAAAACATGAGAAAAAGGGAGAGAGCATTATTTTGGGGAATCACAGAATCAGAATAAAAAACAAATCCTATACAAGCTATTGAGAGAATGCTACCTCTTAAATACTTCATCAACCTGTGCCTGTAACTCTTGGTCAGGAGGCTGAGAATGCATCAGGATCTTCACATATGCTGATAACAATAGTGCCTTTGTTGGAGTTCTGCAAAACATCACAAAACCAAATAAGACAGATGCAACATTCAGAAAAACATGCAAAATCACTCCCTTGCAAGGGATCAACACACTCATGTCTGAGTGCAAAGCAGCAGACCATCATGCCTCCAATACTTACACCTCTTCCAATAGCTCATTTCTATTTGACCTGAGAGGGCCACGTCTTTTGACTGCTAGCAATCTGAGAGGTAAGATCTGCTCTTGTGATAGTAGGCAACAAGATAGCACAACTCCTTTATTGTTCAGGGTCAGTAACAAACACTTCTGCAGGACAGTACACCCAGAAAGGTGATAACATTGGCAGAGGGTGTACGTGACAGTTGGAAATTTGTCATGAATGATGTGGAACACCTCCTTGGGACTGCAACCTGGTCGTCTGGCCAGTAGATGGCTATATTCTCCAAGCAAGTATCCTGCCACCTGCACCAATCTCAAATCTGGATCTTTTGAGCAAAAGTAAACAACCCCGGAGCCTAGTGACACACTATCCTTTCCAGAAACTACAGCAATGTGGTTCATAGCAATCTGTCCATACAATTAACATGTCAAGCATATGCTATTCCTGGTTGTCCACAATTCAATGCTAGACAAAAGTTTCAGTGCTAAAACATTCATAAGTGTCTGTGATTCAGAATGATCATCACCTTCACCATGGTTTCATGCACTGCTGGCTTGTCGAGGTAATCCCGAGCCTTTGCTGCAGCAAATGCCTATCTTCCACAACACATTTCAGTGGATAGATAATATGCAATAATCCACTTTCTGAGTACTTGCAGTCTGGGACAAGATCAGAAGAGAACTTGAACTTTGAAGGAGGATTTTCTACTAGCAGGGTCCTCAATGAGCCGGGCACAGATGGCACAGAAGTCGAAACTCTGAGCAGTAATGGTTCAATATTGTCCTATCTAAATCATTATCTATCTGAGGAACAATATCAAATTCTCAAAGCCATCTTCATGTTGCCAGAAACATCCAGGAAGCTATGTCCATATGCTATACCTGGAGGTCATCATTGTTGGTGACAAACTGGACAACTCGATACCAAATGTCATCGCTCACAAAGTCACCAGCTTTCTCAATCAGCTGTAGTATAACTTCCACATACCTGAAAGCAACATTTTTCCCCAAAAGGAAGAAGACAGCAAAATGGTTAAATCACAATGTAACTGCATGCTAGTTCTGAGGAATACGTTACTGATTGATGTTCTGGTTGTAATGAGAACTGAGTCCAGTTGGCACAAAAGTTTGGCCTCAATCTCTTCAGTGAAGAGATACTCTGAAACTTTATGCAAGAGGAAGCGGCCATACCATGCAAGATTTGGGGCAAACTTTTCTGCAAGAATAGCAGCTTTCAGTGCAAGCTCTTCACGAATGCCAAAATCTGCTGTAGTCAGATACTGCAAAAAAGGCCCTGGAAACAATCAGTATAGAAAGAATGCGAACAGTTAATGAAGCTCCCCTTTAAGGTTGTTTCATTGCAAATGCATCGCCAATTGAATCTCAAGTAGGAACAAGTGTGAGACCTGCAACAGCTCTTCTACAATATCCTTAGCATTGCTGATGTCACACATGCCATATAGCAAATCAAGCGACCGCCTCCGGATACTGTCCCCCCTCCCAACCACATTAATCTTAAGCAATGTCCTGTTATTCAAGTCTGAAAAACCCCTCTCCATGTTGGGGATTGTGAAGGTCTTTGATTTTGGAAAAATCCCCAATCTCTTGTAACTCCCATGCTAAGGAATCAAGCAGTTTTTCACCAATTCCATGACTGCTTCATGCCCTCTTCTGTCCTTTCAAACACCTCATTGGCAGGACCAAGAGAAATATACCTGATATCAGGGTCTTTGAGAGAGGATATGATGTGTGCTTGATGCTTCTTGATGCTTTCATTCACATCTGCAACTAATAGCATCCGTGTCATGTTTTCCTGCAAACAAAAAAGTCATACGAATATATAAGCTTCTCCTTCACCCACTATTAGAAGGCCAATACTCCACTCATGCAGCCCACTTTATAATGCAAAAAGTCAATCCTACTGTGTGCAATTATATCCCACCCACACACAATAAAACTGGACATCTGTTTTACACCGTCAATGTTATCAGGAGAAGGGACTAAGAAGAACAAACCAAGCCAAGATACCGAATATTGGGCTCGCGTACAGCAACAAACTTGCCCAGCAATGCTACACACTGGGACATCATCTCCTTGTCTGCATCCAGGTGCATCACCTGTCACCCAAAACAAGGCCCATCCAGGTACATTTGCAAATTTGCAATAGATCTTTAACAATCACATCATGTACTGCTGTAGACATTCAGTCATGAAACCACATCATGCTTGACAAGATGCCCTGAAGGAACCCAAATCCAATGAAGCTTCAGTTTCGCTAGAGGTTAATTGAGCTTGTACCCTCAGTCATCAATTTTGTAGGGACTTCCCTCTCAAAGAATGATTCTTGTAAGCCCACTAGTATCATTCATACATAAACAAGAAGCATATAGTCAACAGACATCAGCCTGTCCCCCAGTCTACTCACAGCATGATGAATGAATGTTCATTAAAACCCAAGAGAAAAAATAGGTATGCACCAGTGCAATGGCCTCAAAGAGCACTGCATGTGAAGCATTGTTTTTGTTGACATTCTTCACCACATCAGTACCCACCAAAATGCGTTGTAGAACCTGCAACAATCCATGTCTCAATTATCTCAACCTCAATCTGCATCCAGTGAACTGGCAGTGACACCTCGCCCATAAATAGACTAACTCGTTTAACAGGACACCAGATTAACTAGATAATAGTTGGACAGAAGGGTGATCTCTGACAGCTGATTGATAATGAACATTTTGGACACTGACATCACTGGAAGAAAGGAAACTCAATTGTTGTGAGTATGTGGATGGCTATGAGTTTGTCACTAGCTACTCCTGACCTTGCAACAACCACCGAACTCAATACATCAGCTGGCATGAGTCAATGAAGCAAAGTGCAAGCATGAAAATCAGTGTCCAGCAATATAATGGTTGATAAATTGAGTTCACCAGCTAACAAGACATCTTGTGAAATCCAACATCCAATAGTTAGCAATGTCCCATTCCCATCTTGTTGGAATATATCATACAACACATCACCAGAGAGCATACTCGTTTTGCAAGCTTGTGAGTGCAGTTTTGTTTCATTCACATAGCATGAACTCAAGGTGTGTAGAGAGTGCTAGGAAGATGTGACTCACATCAAACAAGCCCCTTCTGACATTAGGGTCCTCAACCACTGGAAAGTATTGTAGCACCCTCATGGTTTTCACCTGCTCAAAACATTCAAAATGCCAGATCAGACCTTACACATCCATTCAACACACAATTGATGGCTGCTGACAGATGAGCTGCATATATCTCCTCATCAATTAGACATCAAACAGGAGTCCCAATACGTGCAGTCACGTGAGCTGGTAAAGACCTGATTAGAGTGTTTTCTCAAAAGCTACACCAGAAGCCATGAAGGCTGTCAGTGACCTTTCCAACAAGATTTGACTTCAGGAACCTCAAGAATTCATCATTTTATTGAGACATTGGATTCACCTGCAGCCAAGGAGATGGGATGCCATAATAAGTATATTCTTGCAAAATGTCTTGACTCCTGGTGAGGCGTTCCAGTATGTGTACACACTTGGGGAGACAACTCCAGTAACCATCTGGATTGCTTGCTACCAGCGCCACTAGTAGACTCATTACAGCAGTTAGAACCCCAAGGTCACGCTCATCCAGCAACTGCACCATTTGTTGTGACCTGTTATCCAGGACCCCAATGTCACTGTCATGTTGTACCATCTTATTTCTTATGATGATCCAGGTAGAACCAATCATAAACACTCTATATACATGAGCATAGAGATACAACACCCATGAAAACAGGAACCAAGAATCTCAAGATACAATCCAGATGCAAAAGAAAGTCTGGAAGCAGTCAAAGAGAAATTCCCAAAAAATATAGATACTTAAAGCAACAGAGAACAGAGACAAATTAACAAATGACAGAGAACAATAATGGAATTGTGATAGTCTAATGAAGATGAGCCAGATGGTCACTCTGACATTTAGCCAAAACATACACAAAATACAGAGTTCCAGGTGACAGATTTGAAATCAGAGATTGCACAAAATACACAAGCAAGGGAAAAGAGGACATACATCCATAAGACAGTTCATGCAAACACAGATGGCAGACACAATAGATATGAACAATCTCTTGGTTGTATCCTTAATCCAACTTAATCACAAATATACCTACAACCTCCAGCAAAAAAAAGACCTGCTCAAAGAATCAAAGTGTTTTGAAATTTTCAGCCTACAGATTGACATCCAACTGTGTTCACATGAGACATCATTTCTGCACTTGTACAAACATACCAGTGAAAATGATATAGCTTTCATGGGATCCAGCAACTCACCAGCCTTCAACATTGACTACATCAGGATTTTTGCGATACAGTCGAAGCAGGCACAGTGCTGCCTTCTTGCGCACCAGGGGTCTGCAAGTGTTGGAAACCTAGCACATGACCCCTTTGCCACAAAGTGAAACACTATATGACAGTGCTATTGCCACCACAAGTCTACTCCACCACATCACTCTTTCATTGGGGACCATGGGCAAGTGTTACCTGCTCTCAGACTAAATATATATCAATCTCATTCTATTCAAATGTCCTCAATCTGTCCTTCTCATGGCTTGGTCACTCCATAACACAAAGAGTATATACTCATGAGATAGCATAGAAAACAGCACAAAAACACTTTGAAGCTAACTGTTGTGCCAATTCCAGCAATGGACAGAACACACTTGACAAGAAAGAGTGCAGTCACAACCATGTGAGTCTGAAGCAAAAACTATCAAACCATCAGCTTCATAATGAATGCATGTGGCTAGTTGCCATTACATGCAGCCTGACATACAGCATGGAGTTAGTCACCCATGGCAAACATACTTCCAGGATGCGTTCAAACTCTTACCAGCAACTTTTGCACATCTGGTGCCAATGACTCTGAGAACTCCCTCCCACCAACATTCCCAACCTTAACCATCAACAAAAAACGACTTTTGTTAGAGAGAATGACATGAACAGTGAAAACAGCTTTGATGGTCTTCGCCCTCATGCTCTTGAATGGCATTCAATAACAAAAACTTGCTCACAAAATACCATGTCAAACCAGTTGGATGAGCAAAATGGAAAAAGAGAAGGGAAACAAACCATAGTTAAAGCCAGACATTGAAATGTCTCATTGCGTCCAATTATGTCATTGCGTACAGTGTTGATGACCAATCTCAGAAAATCGTGATTCTCATTCAGCAGGCATGATGTTACAATATAGCCAACCTGGTCCGCAGGGTCCATCAGGTCTTAAACCCTAATCCTCCATTTGAGAAGGTGATCACATCTCATCACATTTAATCTTGGCAACTTCTAACCCCAAGTCACTGGAACTAATCTAACAAACTCCATTGAGAATGCACAAAAACTGCAAACAATTCTTCAATGAAACCCTTAAGGCCAGCTTCATGAGCAAAAAGCAGTTAACAAGTGTACTCAATTGCACCATCATGTTCTTGGAAGAGGTAAGGTATCACAAAAAGCAATGGTTTGTATCATAGAAAGCAAACCTGCTTCTCTGCATACTTGGGAGCTGAAATGAGAGCCACTGTTTCCATGTGTCCAAAGTCCACATCATAGCCAAGCATGTAGATGTAAAGCATCTTCCAGACATACTTCTTCTTTTCATATGGTGTGAGGCCCTGCTAAATAGACAGAAAACATGGGAGCAAAAATCAACTATTCAGCAGAATAACAAAGGAAACCCTAAGCCAACCTCATTCATGCCGCCATGGCCATTTCAGCGCCACAGTTCCTCACTGACCTTCCTCTCTTCAATCCAAACTTTCTCCATGAAACTACCTCTTGAGATACTCAATGCCTTCAATGCACACACACACTCTCTCTCTCATTCTTCACAACATTAGGGCTACAGTACAACACCAAATGGTGCAGTTGCAGTTCACAATCTGTGACTACAAGTGATCAGTGAATCAATGGGGCATCACTGGATCATTGCTGGAGAACTGTCCATAAAGAACTGGATCATTATCACCAAACGTATTTACTTGGTGATTCTACCTGAACATTTCTAAACCTCATCACTCTCTGTGTCTCATACCAGCATTGGAAACATGTACAGAAGAGATGAAAATATCATCATTCCCCAACCACAATACCCTAGACACCAAGCGGTATCCAAAGGGTTGCATTGCATGCCACAAGATCACATAAAAAAACTTCCTTGTTGCACATCCTAATCAACTTCACCCACAAAGAACCCTATTCCACAGCAGTGCTGCATCATCCACTCGGGAGATCATACCACAAAACAGGAGAACCAAAAAACGTCCCAGGGTTAAAATCAAAAGAGCACAAAAAGGCTGAGTAAGTGAGCAAGAAACAACCATGATCTCATTTTTGTGTTTCATTCTTGCAGCGGCAGCAGTAAGAAGACCATTCATCATTTCCGCCCGATATTGGATCTAGGCAACAAAAATCAAGAAGGAGGAGGGTATTCTTCACAAGTACCCGCTGATTTTTAAAGCGAGTGCGGATATTAGCGAGCTCCTTGTCGACACGCACACGCTCCTGCTCCTTGTTCTGGCAATTGCGCACATCGCTGATGAACACGGACAACCCCCGCATGCCAGACAGAGCCATCGCTCACCTGCGAAAATGATGTAACAAACCCTACAACTCTCGTCTCCTCCTCCGCCCTTGTTCTCCACAGCCACCACCAACCTCTCCTCCTCCTCCTCCTCTTATGCTTACTTAACTTACCGCCTTTGTCCGCTAAAATCTTCGCAACCAGCCGCAGGAATCGGCTGGAATAAAAACGAGCATGAATAGGAGAGTGCAGAGGTCAAGATCATATCGCTATTGTGGCACAGATGTTGGTGTGGCGTGCACAATCTGGTGCTCTCTTCGGCTCGCCTTCCGGCACCAAACTCTGCCGTGCAGCGAGGACGGAAGAAGGCCAGAATTTCCTTCTCTTCTTCTTCTTCTTCTTCTTCTGACATGTGCTCAGTCTCAGTTGTAGGGCATGTACCTAGTAGGGTATATAGGTAGGTACCTACAGCTAGGCCCCTGCCATAACTGGGTTCCTACACTGACTCCCACCACAGAGGTTTAGGTCCCACTAAAGGGACCAATCAGGAACCTCACTCCTCCCAAATTGGTCCCACCTGCCTGTTCCCGCCTTACCACAGGAGTGCCAGGTGGGACCTTTACCACAAGGTCAGTCCCACACCTGCACAATGGTCGAAGCTCATTTGCAGCAAACCAGTGTTGTGAGGGTGGTTCCCTACTTCCTTGGCAGCTTCAACACTAATTATATTATTATTTTCAGAAATGTTGAAATTTTCAACCCGAAAAAAAAACTCAAATCACAAAGAATTGTGAAGGAAATATTGAATCTTCAAGTATATTCGATTTGTTGAAATGACAATTTCAAAATTAATTAGTTATTCAACAGTCATGAGTCAAAGCTGCCAAGATACTGACTTCAGTGTCGAGTTTTTACCTACCCTCGGGGTAAATTTGTATTTGTTATCATCACCTAATCAACACATTTTAGCCTTGGTAATATTATCTGCAAAAACAAAGGCTAAAATGTGTTGAATAGGTAATGATAACCATTGTGTAATAAAAATCTGCAATATTCAAGTTATCCGTAAAGTCACCCTCTCTTTCACCCAGTATCCCCTCTTTCAGCAATATCTGCAAAGTACTGAAATTTTATGAAATCTCAGTATGAAATGCTGAAACTCAGCATTTAATGCACAAGGTTCGAGACTAATTATAGTAGCTGTACAGGGAAGAGCCGGGAACCTATATACCTAGCAGCAGTGGAGGCGCTCAGAAAAAAGGAAAGAGGGGCTGAAACTGAGTTTAGCACCAAAATTGGTGGAAAAGCTAGTTTGGGTCCCAGTTCTATTTCGTATTCTAAAATTTCATTACCAGTTAAGCATTTGATGCCCTATTATGCCGAAACTGGCAATTCCCGCCCCCGAATCGCCTGACTTTACGGATAACTTTATTACACATTGTATTACACACCACTGTATTACAGATTTGAGCCTTTGTAACAAACCTCTGGCTCCAAGCTAGTGCGGGGGAGGTTCTGCATAAGATAATTTCCTTGAGGCACGAACATTGTGTGCAAGGTAATGCCCAAGGACGGGGGTGTTGAATGCTGTCAAAACCAGGTGGGCAAGGGTTTTCAAAACAATAGAAGGATTTTGAAAAATTCAAATTGTCCCTCCACAAAGTGAGTGAACATTTCGTTTTGTGAAACACCCTCGGGGTGGGTCCATCCCTACAGCAAGAAATTAGGATTCTGTAATTTCCAACACTACAAAATGCGGAATGAGCTCCATCTTTCCGTCAGGTAATGCAGGGATGGACACCCCAGACCTTGGGCTCTGATCTGCCCTCGATTATCAATTAAGAGGGCCACAGTGAACCAGCACCCACCAGCACACCATCCACTGGATGCCTGTTATTACGCAGTTGTGGATGAATCTCAACTCAACTGAGTTAGTATATGGTTTCACCTTGGTAATCAATTATGTAAGAAATAAGTCTCATTTACAGGTAGGAAAATAGATAACTAACAGGTAAGTAGATGGTTTACACATAGGTAAGAGCTGTTTTTACTACCTACCTACTAACAACCTGCTGGCAGGTTGTTAGTAGGTAGGTAGTAAAAAAAAGCAACTGAGCTTAACCACCATGGTTAGCTAGGGAACTGGAACCCAACAGAAAACTGTATCCTGACCACTTACCATCCATCCTTCATGGTGCGTTGGTGGGTGCCAGTTCACTAGGGCTGGCACTTACCAGTGCACCATAAGGATGAATGGTAAGTGGTCAGGAAAAAGTTTTCTGTTGGGTTCCAGTCCCTAGCTAATCATGGTGTTTAGCTCAGTTGTTTGTTTTTCTCTACCTACTTACCTATCTACTAACAACCTCCTTATGGGTTATTAGTAGGTAGGTAGTAAAAACAGCCCTTACCTATGTATAAACCATCCAATTATCTAGTAGTTACCTATTTTCCTACCTATATATGAGACCTACTTCCTATGGTTACCAAGGTGAAACCAAATATTAACTCAGTTGAGGTTCATCCACAACTGAGTAATGAAAAGCATCCAATGGATGGTGCGCCGGTGGGTGCTGGTCCACTCGGGCCAAATACACTTATGAATTTCCTTCAAGTGAATTACAATCTGATGATAAAGGTGCATTCACACTTGGTATTAGCAACTCTAGGGTTGAGTCCGGTAACATCATGCTAGCCATTTAGGACTTAAACCTAGTTGCCATGAAAGTTTTATGTTAAGCTAGCATTCACTTAACATTGAGCTATGACCCATTTAACATTGGGTGCCACCTAGGATGCCACTTGGATTTTCATTTAACACTAACTTAACATCAAGTGTGAATGCGCCATTATAAGTGTCTGACTTTGCCATTACCTACTAAATCTAGGAAGCAATTTCTAAAGGTGGAATATTTTATACTCTTATAGTCTAAAAGGTGTTACCTGGTGGCTGTTGTGCACACTCTCTCTCTCTTCCCCACTTTCCTCTTTCCTCCCAAGATTCAGAATGGAAAAGCTTTAACAATTCTAGTACTTCAAAGCCTATAACTCATAACCCTTAAATGTCTATGGAGTCATTGCATCTCCTTTTGCAAGACTCTCACCCCCTCGAGCTTTCTCATTATGTGTCCTAGTTTGTTTTGTAATTTGAGGGAGTTTTTGTTCACATTTGTTTTTTTGACAAATTTGTCCAAAAGAGTTGAAGAAATTGTCAAGTAGATGGGGTTTAAAGTTGACATGATGTAGCAATAACTTAGTTGTATGAACCTAAACCTTACAACCTAAGGTGATTTATAACACTTTTTAAGCAACACATTTCAAATTCAATTTTTTCTTTTTCTTTTTCATTATATGACTTCTCTTGGATGAACTCTTCATCAACTATTTATTTACGAAACTCATACAAATGTATGGGAAGAAGGTGATTATTGGGATGTTTTCTTTGTGTAACTTGGCCTCATTTCCTTTATAAAATTATTCAAGGGAAAAAGAACTTGGGCCATGACAAATTTTCAAAGAAAAGAAAAATGAAGATCATGATATCCCGTAGGACCTTGGCTACACACATCCATGGTTTCAACATTTAGGAAAGTTGACACATTTTAATCAAGTGGTATCAATGGTAAAACCATTCCCCAATTATTGGTTTGATAATGAAATGTAAACCCAAGGTGTAATCTTTAAACAAATCACTAAGAAAAAGGTTTGTGAACTCTTGGATAGCATTAAAATAAGTTTTTTTAGTTAATCTCACACCCATGTCAAATTCCACAAACCAAAACAAGAGGGAAAATATTTTTCTAAAAACCAAAATGGTGCATAATTAACTATAATTCCTATGGCCCAGACTAAGGGAAAAGCACCAACCTCATCCCTATTGTATGATATGTAGTTCCCAATGTGAGCTACATTGAAATGACATTTTTTTTTAATTTCAAAATTAAACCAAAACTACCAAGTTATGAATCCTACAATCTCATGGGTTCATAACATTTCATCTTGTAACAAAATTGAAAAATTTATTAACAACCTTATAGCCTTTGACAATAACTGACATATCAAGTTTTATAACCAAAGGTAATTTTTTCAAGTCATCATTTAAGTGGCCAAGTTGATAATCACTTTGGTAATTTAAATCACAACTTTTCAAATGGCCATAATTATTGTTACAAATCTTTGTTTTCATAATGCAACCCAACTTTTTTATATTATTTTTCAAAGCAATTCCAATGATTTAAAAAGGGCCCAATTTGGACAAGATTTGATATTCCAAATCTCAATCCAAATATTCAAAACACCTCATGATTTTGAATTCCTAAATTAAAAGTGCGTTTTGGAGTTTCAAGGGTTTCTCTGTTACATTCCACACACTTCTTTTTCACCAAGGGAAATTGTTTGGTTTCTTCCCATGTTTTTAACATTTCCCAACCTATTTCACATCTCATGCCAACTTTCATTACAACAAAATCACAGTGTTTACTTTAATGTCATCATGATTAAATTGATTATAAAGTCAATACTACAAGTTTGAAAAGACTAATTATCTCCATTATGGCTAACATTGATACTAGGCATTCACTTTATGACTACAAAATTTGTCTATTTAATCAAATCAGACATAATATATGTGACAAATGCAATATCTATGAACATAGTTTTCGTATTTTTAGCTATTATTTACAATGATTCAAATAAAAAAGAAATAAAAGATATGTAAAAAATAAAAATATTCATGTACTTGTTAAATTATTTGCTACTAGGTTTTTGCCCATTTATTTACTTTAAATAGCATGTGCCAAAATAACCAAAATAATTTTTAAACTTTTGGGAAGACTTCATTAACTATCACAATTGCATTGCGACTATTCATATAGGCTAATCAAAGTTAGTTCATAATTTGATGGTTTAACTTTTTTTGAATCCATTCATACATTAATTCAAATTCTAATTGTTTCAATTGCATTGCATTAATCTGTAGAACGTACAATTTAATGTCAATTTATACACACATACATACATTTATACATGAAAACACACACATACACATAAGAGAAATCTAACAAATCATCATTGTTCTATATATTCATAATAACAAATGCCAATAATATATAATTGATGTCCCCAATCATATTTCAAAATTGCCTTTTATACCCCCTTTCTCACTACAATTTGTTATAATTTCCTCTAGTTATCCTTTACTACTTCTTTTGGTAATTATATCCAATGGGACAATGTTAATAAAAGGACATTTAGTATGTTCATTTGTTAATTAGTTATAACAGCTAGTTATCTACTATAATTAGCTAATATTATTTTAGTAAGTGATTCAACTAGTGTTACATAGATAATTTCATCAATATTGCATAGATAAATTAATTAACTTACTACTTAAATAATTTAGCTACTACTACCAATATTCATTTTTCCTAACATTATCCCCCTCTTATAATTGTGGTGTCATGACATAATTTAATCTCCCTTTCTAACTATACATTGGTTTATTAAACTCAAAATATTTGCTAGTGTGAAATAATCATTTATCCATTTTTTTATCCATGTAAAAGATGGAAAGTATTCCTTGGGGATTGTTTTGTCTTTCATGATTTTCAATATATCATGTTTAATCACATGTCCAATGCATGAAGAACATACTATTGGTTATGTTGTAGTGTCAATGTATTTGGTGTTTTACTTAGCTAATCCGCCAATTATGTTACATAAAATAAGGTGGCTTGTAATGTATGAAGATATCTTCCCAAATGAACATTAAAACTTCCATGTGGTAACCATTTAATGTTGCATCATTAAAATATTGTGGCCATTGCTTATTGGAAAAGATTAGATTTCATGATGATCAACTTTAGTAGGTAATATAACATTTGATCCCCTTGACATTTCACCCTATTTTTTCACAATCTAAAATCAGGTCTATCCTTGCCATGGTGAAGTTTGGCTTTATAATTGGTGTAGCTAAGTACTACTTTTGGTATGCAACTTATAATCAACAATTATATCACACAACATATGCTTCAATTAAAGGAATTAAGGGAACTAGTTAAGTATTCCAATTCCCCATATCCATGATTATCATTGAAAATAATGTAACCACATATGATACTATAGGCTAAATACTTTTTATCTTTTAAATTCTTCGTTTTTCACATATGTTCAAAATCTCTTAAAGCTTGATGATTTTACTTCACATAGGTGGAGCAAATCCTATTGCAAGGTAACTTTGTAACCTATATATTAGGTAGTAAACTTTGAGGTTTGGCATAATTAACACCATGTGCTCCAATTCCTTTAAGATATGTAGCATGTCATTTACACACATGCAAGGTTTAAATCTCATTGCCCTTGCATTTGGAGGAATTAGTACCCAAGGAATGTTTTCCTTGCAAATGTTGTGACAAACACTTGTTTGGTACAACTCATCATGTGGCAAGTGGATCTTTTTGTACTTTGCATCCATCCTTGTCAAACATCCTCTACTTGAATTTGCTTTGGTATATTTCTTTTTTGTTGATTAGTTATTAATTCCACCAACTTTTTGGCCACACAGTTCTGTGATTACTCTTTGTCAATTGGATTGTTTCTTACATTATCTAATTGCAACCTTGCATTACAACACCTACAACTCCTCTTCACCTTCTCCTTCTTCATTTCCTTCATATTGTTCCTCCTTGGTGCTCTAATCCTTATGTGAACATCATTCAATCACTTTATTATGTTGGTTTCCTACAAGTAACATGACAAAATCATGGAGGATTGAGTTTATGTGAACACATTTACTAGTTCAAATCTTAAACATGTAACAATTAGTCATACAAAATGGCCTTTTGTGTTTTTTATTACTTGTTGTTGTTATATTGTCTCAACTAATATACTTCCCACATCAATTTTTGCATGTAACTTTAAATCATTTTTATCAATGAAAATATTGTTAGCCTTGTCATAAAGTTTTTTTTCTCCCATCAATGCACATCTTCAATTTCTTGTAACCTATTTTGATGAATTTTAATGTAAATTTCATATTTTATATTAGCCTTTTCAAAATGGCCTTATGATCTTCTAAAATAAGTTTTCTTTTTTCATTATTGTTTGTTTCACTTGTGGTTCTTATATAATTTTCTAAAACTAATTCTTAGTTCATTCATCTTGAATATTCAAAGCTTTTTTGTTCTTTTGGCCTTGAGTTAGAAATTATTTGCTTTGGATCTCTAATGTTTTCAATATGTAGTTAATTAAACAATAAATGATTTCCTTGTGTCTTTTATTTGTTTTCCTATGTAAGTTTAAGCTTCTTTCCTTCAATTTCTTTTAGTTTTTCTTCCATCTTCTAAATGTTTTTCTTTTCCTCCATTTTTGGCTTAAATATCATAAGATATGTTGAAACAACAACCCAATATTTGACCCCTAGACCATTCCTATTACTAAACCTCAAAATCAATTAGATTGATTAAGGATGAAAGATGCTCTTGTTTAGTCAAAATTTGTTTATAAAGTATTTCTATTCATAAAGAAAGTTGTTGAATTTTCAATAATTAGGTCCTCCTCCAACCTCTAGCCCTCTTAAATGTAAAAGTATCCACTAGTTTTATAATATGTATTTCCCATAGTTTTTATTGATTAAAGGATTAATCTTACATTAACTCTTTTTGTTGAATTGTTAACATGTAAGGTCTTTGGTAATCATCCTTTCAATAGTCTTTCTATAGGCGCATGCTTATTTTTAATGATTTCTTCAATGTTACATTTTGTGGCAATCCCAATGTCACTAGTAGAAAACAAGGTTTCTTTGATTGAAATTTTTAATCACAAAATGCCTCATTTAAACAAACGTAAAAAAAACCCCCCTATCATTTTGGATAAATCAATTTTAACATGTGATTTGGTGATCATCTTTCATTAGCCATTTTACTATTGGGGCACCAGCTCTTTGACTAATCAAATTCAAATAGTTTTTTTAAAAAATTATTTTCAAAAATAAGTTTACAATGGTAGGTAAATACACTAAAAGAAATATTGTCATATGTAACCACTTTATTTATGATTACATGCAACTAGTTTTGGTCATTTTTGTAATTATTTGAAAATTTTGGTCATTTATGTGATTAAGTTGTAATTAATATTTATTTTTTCTTCATCCTTCCATATGGACAATTTATAATATGGTTTTCATTCAAGATGGGGCATATGTGTCACATTAATAGTTAGAATAATGATCAAAATTAATCGCATCACTATGGGGTGAACCTAGCTTCAAGGGTTATACTAAAGTTTATTAAATGCATGATTAGGTATATGTTTGTATAAGTGTATTAGAACCATATTATGTATATATAATTATGCATTAAAAGTATAAATGTATAGTTTACATGTATTTATGTTATCTACCTATTTAGCATACACCACAAGAAATCATAACTTTTTTAAAAGCTAATTTGATTGAAATGTTCACATTGACCAAAGGGTATGTCCATTTTGACTAAAGGTTTGAAGCATAAAAAACATGCTACATTTGAGAAGTACATTTGATTAAAATGACCATTTTGACCAAGTGTCAAGCCAAAGATTTCATCAAAATGGACAAACGTCCATAAAAATGGCCATGGTTTATATTGAATGGATAGGGTTTAATCAAATTGACCATCCTAATTTGACCCTTAGTTAAATTGACCATTATGATTTGACATTTAATCAAATGAACCATACTCATTTGATGGCTTAACCTATTTGTTAAGCTTAGGCTACCTATTTAACCTAACATAACTAATAGGTTAGTAGGCTATTTGTTAAGTAATATTAACCTAGTTTAAACCTACTTAGTAGGTTATTTAAAATGTAACATGGACTATTAAGCAACATACTAGGTAGTGTAAACCTTCTAAGTAGGTAACTTAGGTGACCTAGCCTTACTAGGTAGACCTATTAGCCATGTAGGTAATCTATTAGCCTAGGTTTACTATAGGTACATAACCTAGGCCACATAAACCTAGTAAATAGGTAGCCTATCCTACTAGCTAAGTAAGTAACTTAAGCCACCTAGGCTTACTAGCTAGGTAGCTTAACTTAGGCTATCACAGTCTACTTAGTAATTACATAGCATAAGCCACCTAGGCCTACAAGGTAGGTAGGTAGCTTAACATAGGCTATGTAGGCCTATGCAAAGTATGTAACTAACCTATGTTAAGCCACCTAGGCCTACTAAGCAGGTAGCCTAGTAGTTTATTACATAAGTGACCTAAGCCTAAACTTACCTAATAGACTAGGCTACCTACCTAATATTCTTAGGCTAGGTTTATTAATAAGCTAATAGATACCTACGCAGACTCCTGAATAACATATAAGCATAGGCAACTTACTAAATAGGTATAAACATAAACCTAATAGGTACTTATAAGGTTTAATATAACCTACATGTTACTTAGGTACATGCATTTATTAATAAGTACTTCCTACCTACTTAGGTTAATTTACTTATAACTTACCTGTTTATGTAAATAATGTAAAAAAATTCAAGTTCATTTAGTACAATATGTTGAAATTCTTTTGATGGAAGTCAATTACAAAATGTTGATGCACAATCGTGTTAATTACAATATGTTGTTCAAGAAAATCACCTTATGGGATGGCGGTGCAATAATTAAAGACTTGACTCCTCAATGTGGAGGTGAGGAATTGAAATCTCCACACCTACAAGCTAGGCTACCTTGGCTATTTAGGTGACCTAATTATGAAGTTTGGGTTGCAAAACCTACTAAACCACCTAGCTTAAATTACATGGCCTAACCTAGGGGGCTTGGCTTAGCCTAAGTGGTTTGGTTTAACCTAAATGGCAAAACTAAGTGGTTTAGCCTAAGCATAGGACATAAAGTTGGTAAGTAAATAAATAAAAATTTTGGCATTAATTATTAGGTTTATTAAAGGCAGGTAGGTAGGGTAGGTAATTAATTGATTAATATTTCCATATTTATTATATATATATATACATTTTTTGTTGTTGTCCAATGTATATTATTGTTATGATGGTTTAGTCAAAAAAAATTTAATAAGAAAAACCCAATTAAAAAACCAACTAAAAAAACCTAGTCAAAATGGTTGGGATTTAAATGATTTGTCCAAAATGGCACGTTGGTCAAGTTGGACAAGGGGCAAAAAACCATATGGGGGGTTTTCTTATTGAAATTCCCACATTAAAAAAACCATGAATTCTTGTAATGTTAAGTGCCACATGCTTTGGCTTATGTTAACAACTAGCATAACTAAGTGCCATATGGTGTGGTTTAGGTGCCACATGGCTTAGATTAGGCATAATCTTAGTTAATCTATATTTAACCAAGTTTTAATTTAATCAATTTTGGCAGCCCATGGTTTAACAAATTTTCAGTTTTAATCAAATTTTAATTTAGTTAAGGTTTAGTCACTCTTAATTTAATCAAAATTTAGCCATTTTTAAATTTAATCAAAGTTTAATCAAGGTTTAACCAAATTTTTGTTTATACAAAGTTCAACCAATTTTTTTAGTTTAACCAAAATTTTGACATTTAAAAATTTAATCAAGGTTTAACCAAAGTTTAACCAAGGTTTAGTTTTGCCAAAGTTCAACCAATTTTTTTGTTCCACCAAAATTTAGCCATTTAAAAAATTCAACCAAGGTTTAGCCATTTTTTAAATTTATTCAAAATTTAATCACTTTTTAGTTTAGCCATAATTTGCCAAAACTTTTTACTTTAACCAAAGTTTGGCCACTTTTTAGTTTAGCCACTTTTTAATTTAGCCAATATTTACTAATTTAAAAAAATTTAAACCAAAGTTTAGTCATTTTTCATTTTAACCAAGGTTGAACCAATTTTTTTTTCTTTAACCAAAATGAAACCACTTTTTTGTTTAACCAAGGTTAGTCGAAAATTTGATTTAGTCAAAATTTAACCACTTTTTAATTTAGTAATGAAAATTTAAAGCAAGTTTCAAATAAATTTTGGATTATAAGTTCATAAAATGCAAGCATAATTTTTTTTCTTTAAAACAAAATTTGGAAGTCCAATCCAATCCAATCCAATTATAATCATCATCTTCATTTTAGTTCTACATTGGGTCTTCAAATATCACAATACCACAAAATGGATGGAATTCACAACCAATTCCTATATATAATAATGAATACCTTACCCTAGGGTCAGCTTTCTCATTAAAATTTAAATCATTTAAATATAGATACAAAATTTTGTTAAAATACAAAGCTGAGCTGTTGAAAACTGTCATAATTAACACAAGCTACAATATGAATAATTTCACTCCTACTCATATGACAATATAGTAACAAATTATTGTAGATCATGAAATTTTGGTAATTTCAAGATGTTGAAAATGAACGAAATTTGGAATTTTAAAAAAAATTGTTTTGTCAATGTGGAAGCTGACCCTAGGGAATAGTACAATGATCAAACACATTTCAATATATGATGTGCTAATTCATTTATGTTGTACTGATAGCCTTGGATAATTGGCCATTTTAGCTTATTCAACATCCATTTGATAGTGGGACACTTTTGCTATTTAAGTTTGGCTACCAACTTTTCTAGTATGATGTATGTACTACAATTTGTTCAAATTAAAATGAATACCTTATTTCAATTTTAAGTGATTATTTGATGTTCAAGTTAAGTAGTCATCACACATATCATGTGCCTAAGATAGATGAACCAAAATAAATATTTATTCCTTTTAATTTTGTGGAAGCTAGATCCTAAACAAAAGTCACTTGTAATTGCATGGTTTGTCTTAAGCGACTTCAAGATCCAAAACCATAAATCAAATAAATCCATTGATTTGCATTAATTCATGAAAATAGACAAGATGGCATTCTATAAAGACAATTTGTATGTTGATCTCAAATTGGTCATACATGTCCAAATGTCAAATGTAGGACACTACAACTCTAGTACCATGTATGTTTAACCCATAAGCATTGCATCTCATCTCTCAAAGACAATAGTATTCTTGTCAAAGCCTATTTCAAACATCCCAATACCTTGACATTCTACAAAGATTCAATGTTTTAGGAGCAAGTGATATGTTGCTTTGTTCTTAACTATCATTCTTACTATTGTCTGAAATGTGATAGTTCACAACCAATATATAAAAAGTAGGAAACCTTGTTCAAGATGCCAACCCCATCTTGTGGATTGCTAGTGTCCATTTATGTGCATGTGGGTCTTTTCTGTACCAGCTGCAACTTGGAATGGATGGGCAATCTACTATACATTCCCTTTGGCAGACGGGGATGCAGGCGTATTGTGTTACAGCTTATTTCAGGGGGCTCTTGGGCTAGAGACATCAAGTGACCCAATCCTGTGCCTGAAAGCCAGCAGATTATATACTGCTCCAGAGAGTTGTGGGCTGCAAGTTTGCCATTACATGGCAGGTTTTACACCAGATGCACACATCATGTGGAGTTCAATGAAAGAAATGAGCAGTTTTCAGAGATGCCTCTTGGATATCTTTCATGCATATGAGCAAAAAGTCTGGAGTGGATGCTGGGAGTTAAAAAGTGTTTGTGGATGACACGAGCAGCACTGAGCTTTTGCTGTGGCATTAGAAACTGGATTCAGATGTCATTTGTGTTTTTCAACTCAAAGGACATGATACAATACATTGAAGAACGCTCTTAGTATTGAAACTTGAGTCCTTGATGTTGGGTGACATAAGAACAAACCTACTAAGGTCAAGTTTAACTGACTCTCCTACATGTTCCTGCTTCCTGATTTCATAGTTTACAAATTGTTGATCATCAACTTGTGAGATTGTTTGCTCTGAGGTGCTAAGGAACCAGGCAGAACATCTTTCAGAGCTGACAATGCTCTTGTTGATGAGCTGATGTGCTCAAGAACATCTTGTCACTCAGATGTATATGAGTCTGTTGAGTACATTGCAGGGACTGTTGGTGGGCTAGCTTTCTTTTCTTTGATTCATATATGGAGCTTTTGGGTGGATTTTTAACATGGATACATGCAATTTCCAGGTCAAATCAGGGGTCACTATGGAAAGCATTGGATGAAGCAGCAAGCACATTAGCCTCTAATCATGAGTTGTTTTGAACTGATGTAGAAGGCAGACTAGTCATTGATGTGCTCTACAGGATTTTGGTCTCCTCTGTCAGCCACTCCACATTTGCACTAGCAAAGTGTACACAGGTAAGCCATTTTATTCCTCATGTCAGTTCTCATACAGAGCAAGTCTGTGTGTTCTGGCCTTTGACACCAGGTGCCTGGTATCAAAACCACACACACCCATAGCCACTTGCAAGCTGGGCTTGGCCATGGGTGAGCTTAAAATCCCTTTATGGGTTAACAGAAAGCCCTCGAAACACCAAAACACCAGGGAAGGGACCCTGAAACAAACCAAAAGAGGGCAAAGCAGTGAGCAGCAAAAAATGATAAAAAATCATATCCAGGAAACCAAGCTCAATCAAAAGGAAGGCAAAAGGAATAAGCCCTGAAGATCTTACTTGAGGCAGAGTCCCAACAGCTCAATATGAGCTGAATGAGCTGATATATGAAGCCTGAAATTAAGTTTAAGGCTCCTGAGTCCCAGTGGTTTGATTCAAGTTGTTCCTATTTTGACAAGCATAGACCTTTAGAGGTCTCACAAGAATAGAAATGTCTCCATATGGTCCTACATGCTGCCTCCATCCTTGGAGAATCTTGTTCATTTGTCGACATACTATGCAGTTGTAAATGGGTTTGTGGTGAATGAAGCTCTTCAGGTAGATGAAGAATCTCTGTTGGGCCTCAATGGAATCCTTGATTGTCAATTTTGCTTCCTCTTGAATTTCTCTTGTTGTCTCGTGGAGTTCTTCCATAATTTCCCTTAAAATATGATCTACAATTGTGTCCCCTTGATGGGATTTTGACTCTCCTGGACCAATGGCTAGCAATGCAGAACTCTTGTGTGGATCCATACCATTAGTCTCTCCTTTTGTTGTCTCTGGTTATTCCCTTCTAAAAATCAATTGAGGTTCAAGTCATGTGTGAGACCCATTATTGCAATTCCCAATGTGCTTAAGTAAAAAGTATATGTTAAGCATGTTGGATTCCATTTGAATACACCTTGAAATTTACAAAATAATTGGCCTTGTGACCATACCTTGATAAATTGGTTATTTATTGGCCTTGCTTATTTCTCATTGAGCAATTGTGAGGATGCAATTCGTTCCAAGCTCCCATTCATGTTTGCATTGTTGTCTTCCATGCATGGAACATAGAAAGTCCCAAATGAAAATGACCTTGTTTAAATTCAAACTCGCATTTTTGATGCCAAATAATTCATAGAAGTTTTGATCTTAAAGTGTCCCACAACATTCTCATGTTTATTATCCACAATTTGGCTACCATTCTCATGGTGATGATATCTTTCCTTCTATAAGATCTTGTCTATGAAGTTCCATTTCAACAATGAGAACCTCTTCCCAAGCAATGTATCCTAGCTAAAGTGAATTATTTCAAGCTTCTTCCACTATAATGTTTTTTAGTCACTTGGCATTTTTGGCTTTGCATTCTATTGAATGGGTCATCCCTAAATGGGTCATTGCAAAATAGGAGCTAAAGTAAGACATGCCTTTAACTTTTGAAAGGTTTGGTCCTATGCTTCACCCCAAATGTATTCATGGTCAATCTTCATCAATTAAGTCAAATGTTAGGCAATGTTGCTAAACCCACTAGTAGAAAACCCCCCCTTTTCCAACTATGTTTACAACTTGGGTTCAACTATTATGATAAATGAAAATCACCTTTTCAACTGCAATTTTTTTTTCCTAGTTTTGCTAACCACAAAAGTTGACAAGTACAAGTTTATAGTCAAAAGTGATGCCAAGGTGAAACCACACTATAGGTGAGCCACTTTTCACCAAAAAATGTGATGTATAACAAATATTATAATACACAGTAAGTTAAAATCTTGATGATATTCTTTGGTTATCATAAACATTAAAATAAATAAATAAATTTGCATGACAACATTTTGAAACTCAAAGTTCATTTGGAGTCAAAATTAATCTTGATCCAACAGTTAAATGAAGAGAATTGGATAAATTAATGTACATACATTATATAATTTATAGTTTTTCAACAATCATAAGGCCGCATGTTTGTAGTTCATGAAACATTACCAAACAAAAGAAAATTGAAAAAATAATGCAATGTCCGTGTATTAAATCTTCTCCTCTTTGATATGGTAGTGGTTTTTTTTCTAAAATATATATTATTATGCATTTATTGTTCAAAAATGCAAAAAACACACATTTTTTGAATGAAATTTCATCCAAAAACTTTAAATTTTAAAATGGTCATAGATTTAATTCATGTATATCAATATCATACACCATAAAAAAAATCACCCAAGAAACTCCACTCACAACGTTAGTTTTGAAATGTGTATGTAATTTTTCAAACTTTGTGATGGGTATTATTTTGTCACAAATGTATTCCATACATTCAAGTTTTTCATTGTTTCTTGGATTTTTAGAAATAATTTATTAGATTAAGTTTCAAGTTAATCAAATATACTTAAAACAAACAAAAATAATTCAAGATGTGATGTCCATACATTACCCCAAAAAAAATTGTAGAAAGATTATACTTGTGACTAGAATTTTTGAGGGGCTTAGTGTGTTTATGCCCACCACATGTCCAACACCACAACAATAGTCATTTTGGACCATTTTGGTTATAAATGATTTCACCATTATAATCAAAATTGTTTTCAACCATAATTTCTCACTAAACAAACTTCATCCACTAACAAATCATGACATCATCAAACAATAAGTTGAATTTTCAACTATATTCCAACTAGGCCATTAAGTTGTAATTTTGACTATGTAATAACTAGATTAGGCAAAGAATAACTAGTAATTTGTTGACATGTGGCCCTACCTAAAGTTATGTCTAAGCTTAAGCAGGTATGTAGGTCCACCTAAAAGTGAATAGGTAGGTTAGAAGTTATGTTACCTACTTACCAAACCTACCTATTTATATATACCAACCTAACCTAAGCCTAAATGGTAGGTAGGTGACTAGGCCTAGGTAAATAAATAGATCATAATACTACTTAAGCTTAGGGTAGATAAATAGGCTTATGATAAAAAAAATTTGCCACATGGCTTTTAAAGTCAAACCTTTCTTATTGGTTCATTTTATGTGCCAACTCCAATTTTTGAAAATGACTTATACACCAATTTCATTATCTAGTTTACAAATTTGGAAACTATGACAAACAATGGGATAAAAATTGTAATTACACTCAAGTTGCATCTTAGGTTGCAACTTAATTTCAACTAAAGCAAACATGCCTACCATAGTACACTTAGGATTTCAAAGGATGTCAACTCCTTACACATTGTTCCCTTTTTGTTGTTGTTGAAAAAACATTTGTAACCTTCCATTTAGAACTTCCAATGCTACAAAAAATGTTCAATTTGGTCAAGGAATGAAGAAGATATTGGTTGTTTTGTGTAAGGGGAATTCATGTTTGGTGATAGACATGTTAAAATAGTTTTAAATTTTAAGATTAAATTCTTTCATCATTGTTTTATTGCATTTAGAATTCAAAGATGTCTTGTAGATCCCTAATTGGCACACCTTATTTAGAATACAAAGAGGTGTTGTCAATCCCTAATCAACACACCCATAGGTTTTTAAATCATTCAAAACAAATTAAACAGGAAAGAAATATGGGGTTTGAAACTAGAGAGGATTTCAAGTTTTTTCTTCAAAACATTTGAAACAAAATATCACAATTTCAAATTTTGAGATTACATTCTTTTGTCATTACTTTGTTGCATTTGGAGTACAAAGAGGTTCTATAAATCCCTAGTTGGTGCACCCATAGCTTTTTTAAACATCCAAATGGGACTAAAAATGAAAAAGATATAGGGTTTAAAACTAAATAAGGTTTAAAATTTTTTCTTCAAAAGATTTGAGGCAAAATATTATTTACCCTTTTCCTCCTCTTCATGTTTTCTTCCTTGTTCTTTTACTTCTATTCTTTAGAGAAAATTTGTAATCTTTCAATTTGTGTTTTTAATAACACAAAGATTGCTCATTGATTTGGTTTAAAAATGAAAAAAATATTGAAATTTTCAATGGTACGTAAGCTTGTGTTCAATGTTGGGTGATTCTAGGTACCTAGTACCCAATTATTAACTAAACTAGAACAATTATTTATAATAATTAATTAAATTAATCTACCTACTAATTATTGTAGATAATAGGTAATAAAGAATAATATTCATAAAAATATTAATTATTTAAAGATTACAATAACTATAAAAATTACAACAATCGTATGCATTAATAATAACATTTTTATTTTCAAATGTTATTGTAATTAGTTTTGTTCCAAATTAAGTAGTTTCATTTTCATAATTATAATAACTAATAATATTATAATATGATTTCAATTTAAATGAATAATTAGTATATAACCTATTGATTAATTTAGCATGTATATGGTGTTTAAGCTTGGCTAAATTAAGGTTAATCACCTAAAGTTAATTAAGTGTCTAATGTAACACTTAAGGTATGATTAAGGATAAACCATTAAGCCTAAATGGTCAAAGCCATGTCTAGACCTATGGTGCATGCCACATGTGATACATATGTCACCTTAGACATAGGTCAAATGACATCTAAATTGGGCCAATATTTAACTTTTTAAGCAATATGGTTTTTAAGCTAAGTGTAAACCTAAGCAACATGGCACCTAGGTCTAGTTCAATTATACCAAACCTTTTATTGTCCTACTAAATTGTATTGAAGCTTGGTATCATGTGCCTTATATTAAACTTTTTAAAAAATTATAAAATATGTACCTAAATGACCATGTTATTATGTAGGTATGTTATCAATACTAAAACACCAAACATTTTATAATAAAAAGACCAAAATAAAATTAATTGCATCAAAATTTTAAAAATTCAAAAAAAATTGGGTTGTGTTTTTTGTAAAATTAGCAACAATTCAAAATTAATGAAATATATTTCATAAGTTTTGTAATTAAATAACACCAACATTAATAAGTGTTAAATGTTATAGACTACCAAAGCCATGTGATAGGGGTAGCCCCATGGTGATACCTTTTCAATCAACGAAAGGAACTTTAGAATGGTACATCTCATGTTCAAGGATGATTAGTTATCTTCAACTTCATTAATTGAATGTAAAGAGGCTAATAGGAGCCATTGGTACCCCCTTAGGTGATTGTTTTTTAGGGAATATTGTTGGAATATTCTTGAAAAATCTTTGTATTATTTTGTTAAGGTTTGTGTTAAAAATTTGCCAAAAATATGTCATTTTCAAAGTCTTCTGAGTCATTTACAAATCCTTGATACGCCTTCTAGAAACAACTCATTTTTTTATACTACTTTTGACCATATGTGTCAATGGAAAGGTTTCCAACTTGTAATCATTATTGATTTACCCAGTGTGAGTTGCCCCTTGGTTCCATTCTTAGTAATCCATCACAATCATTGTGTAATTAATGAACTTTGTTGGTTTTTACAACCTTAATAAAAATTTGCCTCTCAAAACTATAACCAGACATCTCCAACTTATGTAGAGTCTACTAGGGCGCATTAATTTTGGTTGTTGTCATGTCTATTATGTAACATTTTATATGAGGTGTTGACATAATGAAAGTGCCCATAATGAAAGTTGACTTGTAGTTGTATAGTATAGTTGGAAGATAGTTAAACCAAAGTTGTAACAAATACATTAATTTTTTGAACTACATTTCATCCATCCAACTATCATTTACCATCCATCTTTATGTTTTGTGACTCACCAAAGTAGTTCAACATAAGACTTATGAAGTCAATACACTACCTTGTGGAGCACGATTAAAGGTTATGTCATTTTCCTAGTCAATGTGTCGATTATAATTCAATGGAAAACCAATAAATGCCAAGAATATTTCATGAATGACCCCTTAGTTGAGATTTACTTTCAACTATCCACCAAAAGAATAAAAAATTTAACTTAATTGGTAGCCCCAAATTACTATTTAATATTTAAAAAATTATAGTTGAAAATGACATGTAATTGAAAGCAATTGGTTGAAAAAAAGAGGTTTTGTATTAGTGACCCTTCGATAAATTATAAGTAATAATTATGCAAGCCCATAAAACCTTGTAACCAATTAATATCTGATGGCTAGAGAACATGTGAAATGGCCCCAACATTGGTCTTTTGAACCCCCAATCCACTTGGATAAACTTATTTCGCTTAAACATGAAAAAACCAACAATTATTAAAACTTAAGGTGATGTTTTTAAAATCCTCCAAATGCCTCTTACAAATGATGCATATGATTTTTTGGAGTAAGGTTAAAGATGATGACGTCATCTATGTAACATTTGGTTAAACTAAAACTTACCAACACCCAATCCATAATTCTTTGAAACTTTGTGAGGATTTTTTTCAAACAAAATTGCCATTTGTATAAACAATCTTTCCCATGAAAATCAAACCCTCAAAGTGTCGTCTTGACTTTGTCACCTTCCTTCAATTAATGATAATCAAACCACAAGTTTAAAATGTTAAAAACCTTGGTGTGCTCAAGGACATCAAAGATCTCCTCGGGAGGGGTATGTCATATTTCTTTGAATGGGTTCATTTGTTCACCAAATAATAATACCCACACATACAACATTTTATCCCATTGCCAAAAAATGATTTTAAAAATTAGCTCATCACTATTGTTGAAGTGTATTCACCCTTGGATAGTTCCACCAAACCAACATCTAAAACAATTTTGTTGTCTAAGTTTGAACCAAAGTATTTTCCACCTCATTTAGTTAAGTTTACAAAATCACCTGAAATTAAATGGTTATATTGACCACTTAATTAGTATTTTTTCTTACAACCAATTTTTTCCAATTTAAGGGGGCAACAAAATTAACAATAGATTTTTTTTGAAAATTTCAAATTTAAAATATATAGTCAAATTTTTACAATAAAATATAGTAAATAACCATGATATTGAAATATTTAAACAAGTTTCTAATTACACAACTTGTCTACAACCAAATGTGATAATTGTTTTATGGATGATTACCATTTTAATAACATTGCAAAAATAAATAAATAAAATTTACCTAATTATATTGGGGAAATAAAAACTTATAATTTCACTAAAAATGAAAATATTTTATGTATTGAAAATAAAATTGTAAAATACTGAATGAATGCATTTTTCAGTTGACATTAAATTTACAAAAATTTTAGGTCAATTTAAACAAAAAAGAAGAAGATTTATTCATGACATGCAATTTGAAATTAGTTTTTAAACCTCTTAAATTTAATTTTTGTAAATTTTAATTATTAAAAATAAATTATTGATTAGAATATTTTTATTACATGTCCTAAAATCCATTATAGGATTATATCATTATAAAAAAATGTAAAATGTAAAATTTTTAATTAAAAATAATTTTTAAAAGATTAAAAAAATCCTTTGTTGATGTTGATGGCCATTTTTATGTTTGCAAAATGTTGGAAATTCACCAAAAAAAAAAACCTTTGGTTACATCGTTAATATTTATTTTAAAATTTCAAAAACATTGGTTAAGGTTTATGATGATTTCAAAGATTGAACTTAAATGTTCTCAAATAGATTTGATGTTGGAATTATTAGAAATAATTTAAAAAATTTACTCATTAGGAGAAACAATTTGTTTTTTCAAATTTTCAATCTCAAAGTTTTGGCAAGTTTTTTGTTGTTTAAATATTTTCTTGATTTTGCACTAATTTTTTCCATTTTTTCCCAACAAAAATTATCAAATTAAGGAAATTCAAAATTAGAAAAACATGTTGGTGGGGGGGGGGGGGGGGAAGGGGGGGTTAAAAAAATTTTTAAACACAAAATTTCACAAAAAAAAATTTTTTTTTTTTTTTA
>Ga0116227_10000096_pt1 | contig 144402 bp, 109 predicted proteins | sample S1TSphgellanicum_FD_89693 | JGI IMG/M metagenome (GOLD analysis project Ga0116227, IMG submission 89693) | Host-associated microbial communities from peat moss isolated from Minnesota, USA - S1T2_Fb - Sphagnum magellanicum MG | ecosystem: Host-associated > Plants > Peat moss > Unclassified...
GATGGTACTGCAGTAAAATGTGGGAGAGTAGGTCGGTGCCAACCTTTATCGTCTATCAGACGTTAAACTTAAGCCCCTTTACGAAAGTAGAGGGGCTTTTTTTGTGCAACAAACTTTCCAAAAACTAACTCCCCTGTACTAACCCTTCATCCTAAACCCGATAGCAGCGGAAAGCTTTTGCCGCGGGCCGCCCTATCCAACGGGGCAAACTTGCAGCGGATAGCGGGACGAAAGGACCTATGAAATACGGGCGTTTATGGCGATTAATCAGAAAAGGAAATCTGCTGACCGCGCGAATTATATGGCCCTAAAAAAGTATCTCAAGTGTTACAATATCAGGGTTCACCTCTGTTAAATCCTATGGTATCCCGGTAAAATTGTGGCGATACATCTGTTTTGCCTTTAAAAACTCTGCTAAAGTAATACTCGTCGTCATAACCAAGCTCGTAGGCAATTTCTTTGATTGTTTTATCGGTTAAATATAATTCCCTTTTGGCTTCAATAATGATGCGTTCAGTAATTAGATCCGATGGCGTTTTATTGAAATGATTTTTTGTAATCCGCGCAAGCGAAACAGGGGTGAGATTTAAAATATTAGCATACTCGCTGGCCGAATGTTTTAAGCGAAAATTATCTTCGATAGCGTTTTTTAGATTTTGTATAACAAATTGATTTTTGCTATCAGTACTATTGGCATCCTGGAGGGATTGCTGTTCGAGTTTTATCCGGGTAGCCATTACCAGTAGCAGTTTCAGATACGACACAAGCGCCTCATCTTTTCTAAATGCGTCTGTTTTTAATTCGTTGGCAATTCCCTGAATGAGGTTAAACATACTGGTTCTGCAGCTTTCACTCAGGTGCACAAATGGTTGCTGGTAAATATTATTGAACAGGACGCCATTATTTGCAATTTCTTTATGATGTCGGTAGATGCAAAAAAAATCGTGATGAAACTGAATGGCGATACCCCTCAAAGCGCCTTTTGAAACCAACATAAATGGCTGGTAGGGATAGAATGCAAACAGGGTGTTTTCTTGAAATGTGTAATCGCAAAAGTCAACTTTGGCTAAGCCTTCGCCTGAAGTAATTAGGATCAGCGTGAAATAATTATTCCGTTGGATATGGTCAAAATAGCTGTTATTGCCAAATTCAAACAGTTTGAATGACAAATTACCATTTTGCTGGTTAACGAGTGTATAGACAGACTGGGATAACATGATACTTACAAATTACTTAATGTTTTGCTAAACCGTTCACTGAGTGTATTACATTCATCTAAACATATACCGCTTATGATCTTCGGTTGAGTTTCCCATTTAGGTACACCCTGTGTACCTAATATATTAAATTGAGAAGTGGCGCCACCAATAAATGGTACCGGAGCTCCGTAAATAATTTCTGCTATTTTATGATGGCGGATCAGGTAGGAACACATGATACAAGGCTCATGAGTGGTGTACATTGATGATAATGATAATTGGTCTGCATAGCCATTGTTTACAGCATCCCTTACCGCCAGTATTTCCGCATGGTTGGTGATATCCCGGGTTGATCTGCCTGATTCAATACCGGTGCCAACTACCTTTCCTTCCAGAACGATGATCGCGCCAACGGGCGGGTCGTCCGCTGCCAATGCTATTTCAGCAAGGCTTAAACATTGGCGCATAAAATTTTCGTGTTGTTCCTGCATCATACCTTCAATGTAAAGATACCACAGTTTTCATTTTTGAAGGATGGATGATTTTTACAATATGATGGATGATTTTAATGTTTACTTATCTGGAGCCTGGAATCACGAAGGTCTGCCATCCCCGCATGGTTTCTATAAAGCGTTCACTCAATCCGCCCTGACGCAGGTATTCTGCGGTGACTGGCATTTTCGGACTTTTATAGAGCGGATTTGCTTTGACCTGTAGCGGAAAGTCCCGCTGAAGTATGCCTGCTCTTGCGATTAGTACAAAATCACAACCTTCATCTAGTAACTCGCCGGCACGCTGGGCACTGTATATCTTTCCGGCCGCCCCTAAACGAACGCCTTTGCGGGGCAGTTCTGTAAAGATGCTGAGCAAGGTTTTTCCCTTGAATGTTCCTTCTCTAACGACTTGGGCCGAATCCCATAAAGCCAGATCCAGGTAATCGATCAATTCGCGGTCAAAAATCTCTGCGGTCATGTCACGCAGTTCTTCCAGCCGTAGCCCATAACGCTCGATAGACAAGCGCCAGCCGATCTGGAAATCAGGGCCGCAGGTTTTACGGATGCCCTCAATAACTTCAACCGTGAAACGCGCGCGGTTCTCGGGGTTGCCACCGTATTTATCCCATCGGTCATTCAATTGCGGAGAAAGGAATTCGGAGAGAATCCAGCCGAACGCTCCATGCACCGAAACTCCATCAAACCTGGCCTGCTGTGCACGCTTTGCGGCTGCGATAAAGCTGTCGCGTATGCGCTCCACTGCTTCGGTTGTAATGGCGTTTACACCTTTTATGGTTTTGCCTGAAGCCGGAGCGGGAATTCCCCCAACTTGCGGAACAGCACGATGCCCGGCATGGTGTAATTGCACCGCCGATAACGCGCCACCTTCCCGAATGGCTTTAGCCATACTGGTTAGCCCCGGAAAATGCTCATCGCTGTGAATACCTAACTGTCGTTCAAAAGCTATGCCGCCTGCCTCTACGGTAGCAGCGCTGGTTTGAATCAAGGCATAGCCGCTTTGCGCAAGCTGCTCTATCCAAAATTGATCGTATTCGGATGCCGTGCCGTCAAATTCACTTTGCTGGCTGGTTAATGGGGCCATCATAAAACGATTGCTCATGGCCGGGCCATGCAACAAAGTAAGAGGTTTGAATAAATCGCATACAGCCATTTTAATTATTTTTTATGATTATTTGGCAAAGATGCGTCTGTATCTGCTCGTTTAAAATGGATGATTTGTACTATCTGATGGATGATTTTTTGTTGTGTTGGATACCAAAAAAGCCACCCTAACCTAAGTTTGAATGGCTTGCTTTTATAACAAATTGTCAAACATCATTATCGTATGCTCAACCAAATCACTGTCTCCGTTATTACCGGGAGACAGTGACCATGAAACAAATTTAGAAAATCAGGATTTGATAGCCGTCATTTCTCAGGTTCAGCAAGCTTGGTAAGCCTGGTGTTCCCGGTACTTCGTTATCATTCAACAAGTCGTAACCCGATACTTCCGTACCGAATACGGCCACGCAACCTTTAGAAAGACCGTGAACATGGTCTTTTACTTCTTTGTAAAGTCCGTTTACCGGATGTTCCGGTTGCTCCAGCTGCTCAGGCCATCTGATGCCGGCACCCTGAAAAATAATTTTTACTTCTTCGCCCGCATGTTTAAACTCATACGCAGATGCCAATGCGTTAAATACACGTCCGAGTGCTTCTTCTGAACCAGCCTTAGGATCAGATAGGATAATGATTGCTGTTTTGCTCATATCAGTGATATTATTGTTTACAGGGCAAAGATGGCCTGGTATTCGTTCGTTAAGAATGGACGATTTCTACTATCTCATGGAGGATTTTTTCCCAATTTTTACGCGTATGTTGAATGTCAGTCTGAGCATTGATGAAGAGCGGCCAGTAGGCGAAACAGAAATGGGTTGATCAAACCTTTGATAAGATTGAGGGGGATGATATCGAATTTGTGCCTTATCCAACATTTCTTAAGCGATAAAGGCGACATTCATCACTTTTTTTTAAGCTTCCTATCCCTTTTTTCGAAAACTGATAGCGATATCGGTTAATCTTGTTTCAAATATCAGGATGATGAAAGTTAAATGGAGACAACACGGATTTATATTGTTCGGCCTGCTGGTGCTGATCAGTATTACGCATGATCTTTTACACGTATTTCAGTTATCACCACAGGAAACCTTAGCCTATGGTTTACCTTTTGCTAAGGATCACCTGAGCTTTAATAAATACATCAATATTTTTTTATCGCAGGCTGGCGCGGTCTTGTTGTTGTACCTGGTTTACCTCGGTTTAAATTTCCTGGTCAAGCCCAAAAAATCCTGGCTAAACTATTTATGGATGATCGTGCCGTTTCTCGGGCTGAGTTATTTCTTGGCCTTAGGTGTAAATGTGATCAGCTTTTATGCCCGCCCGGCTTATTTTAGTTATGCCGGTTTCCGGATCTTGGCTATTGACGGCTTTAATACTCACCCACTTAGTAATTTATGGAGAGGATTTGACCAGACAATAATATTGACCGGGATTTATATACTTTATGCAGCGATCAGAGAATTGATCATTTATCGCGTTGAAAAAGCCGGTCCGCATCAAGCCTACCGGGTTTTAATCACCAACCAGATCAGTACCTTCCTGATCGTGTTTATCACCTTACCAGTATTTACAGCGACATTCAATTTAATCAATAACGACCAGTTATACAGCTTTTACTTCCTTTTGCTCACACCGGCTGCTATGGTGTATGTTACCAACACCTATTGGTTGTTCCCGGCCAACAAAGGCAGTTATCTTCATATCCCATTTCTGATTCGTCTTTTGGCGACTACCTTTGTTTTTAATTTGATTTTTTGCTTCTTCGGCGCATTCTTTCATTGGGGCATTTCCGGTAGTTTTTTCTGGGGAGGCTGGGCGATCCAGTTATTGATCGTAACACCGCTTACCGCTTTGCTTTACGAGCAACGGAAAGACCAGATCCTGCAACTACGTGGAGCAGAGAAAGCACTGACCCGGTCAAAAGCGGATCTGCAATTCCTGCGTTCGCAGATCAATCCTCACTTTTTGTTTAATGTGCTCAATACCATATACGGCGTAGCGCTACGAGAAAAAGCAAAGGATACTGCCGTGAGCGTACAGATGTTGGGTGATATGATGCGTTTTATGCTGCGGGATAATCACCTTGATTTTATCCCGATGAGTACGGAGATCGCTTACTTGCGGAACTATATCGCCCTTCAAAAACTGAGAATCGAGACCACCGAAAATATCACGGTGGAAATTGATATTAATGAAGCGAATTGCGGGCACCTGATCGCGCCGATGCTGCTGATCCCTTTTGTAGAGAACGCTTTCAAATACGGAATCAATCCACCGGAAAAATCCTGGATTAAAGTCACCCTGCGTTGTGATCCAAAGCAAATTTATTTTGAGGTTCGCAATAGCGTTTTCCCGGCCATAGTTAACGATCCCGAAAAAGAGCATTCCGGCATCGGGCTGCAAAATGTACAGGAAAGATTAAATTTATTTTACGCGGGCAAGCATCAACTAAATTATGGCGTTATTCAAAACGAATTTGTGGCGACGATGGTGATAGGCGCAAACCCGATAATTGACTAAAATATGTTAAAAGCAATAGCGATTGATGACGAACCGGTGGCGCTGGAAGTCATCAGCAACCTGGCTGCCGAAGTACCTTTTTTAGAGCTGACCGCCTGTTTTACAAACCCGCTCGCAGTTCCGGGTTACCTGCAAAAAAATAAGATTGATCTGCTTTTCCTGGATATCAAAATGCCGCATCTGTCGGGTTTGGATTTTATCAGGACAATCAGCCATCCACCCCTGGTGATTTTTACCACCGCGTACAGCGAACATGCCGTGCAAAGCTTTGAAGTGAATGCGATTGATTATCTATTAAAGCCTTTTTCGCTGGAACGCTTTTTAAAAGCCTGCAACAAAGCTTTTGAACAAGCGGAGTTCCGGAAAAATAACCAGGCCGGTTTGCCGGCAGATACTGCGCTGTTTATTAAAAGCGGCTATGAATATCTCCGCGTAGCCCTGAACGATATTTTATATGTCGAAAGCGTAGGGAACTATGTTAAGTTCGAATTAACCGGTCAGAATGTGATCTCGCGGTTAACCATGAACGAAGTGGAAACGCTGTTACCTCCAAACGCTTTTATACGTATTCACCGTTCCTATGTTGTGGCCAGAAAATGCGTTACCAAAATCGATAAAAAAAGTATCTGGATCGGTCAGACGGAATTACCGATCGGCTCCGGCTATCATCAACAGATTGATCGTTTAATCAATAATCAAACCTGACCCTGATTACTAATCTAATCCCATAACCTTTATGAATCACTTTAAATTAATAGCCATTTTATGGCTACTGGCCCTTGCTTTGCCTGTTTTTTCCCAAAAGAATGGCGCTATCAAAGGGCAAAGCATGGCCGGTACAGCCATCATCGTATTGAGCCAGAAAGATTCCATCATCCAGGATTTTACCCGGGCAGCCGGCAACGGCAATTTCTCCATCAACGGCCTGGATACCGGGCGTTATCGTTTGCTCGTCACTTATCCAGGCTATGCCGATTATTCCGAAGCATTTGAACTGACGCTCAGCAAAAACACACACGACTTCGGGAACCTCAAATTGATTCTGAAGTCAAAATTATTGCAGGAAGTCGTCGTTAAGGGCAATATTTCCGCTATCAAGATCAAGGGTGATACCACAGAATATAATGCCCGGGCTTACAAGCTAAATGCCAACGCTAAAGTAGAAGACCTGTTAAAACGATTACCGGGCATACAGGTAGATAAAGACGGGAAAATTACCGCCCAGGGACAAACCGTTAACCGCGTACTGGTAGACGGAGAGGAATTTTTTGGAGATGACCCTACGTTAGTAACCAGGAACCTGCGGGCAGATATGATCGACAAAGTACAGCTCTATGATAAAAAAAGCGACCGCGCTGCTTTTACCGGCATCGATGACGGGGTGAGGTCTAAGACGATCAATGTCACCTTACAGGAGGATAAAAAGAATGGCTATTTCGGTAAGCTGGATGGGGGAGCGGGTACGGACGGCTATTACAAAGGTCAGGCCTTATTCAACCTGTTTAAACCCAGACTGAAATTTTCGGCCTATGGGATTGCCGGTAATGACGGCAAGACCAGCCTGGATTGGCAGGACAATGCCAAGTATGCCTCCTCCAATTTAGATATGTCTTCCATGGGCTCCATTATCGATCTGGGTGGCTATGACGAACTGGAATCGTTCAGCGGTAAATACGGTGGACGGGGGAGTCCTTTGGCCCGGACAGGCGGGATCCATTATGATAACAAGTGGAATAAAGACCAACAATACCTCAATGCCAATTTTAAGATCGGGGCCTTAACGGTTGACGGCACGCAGGAATCCGCAACGGAAAATAATTTACCAGACGGCGTAATCAGTAGCTCATCGAACGGTGATTTTCGCAATTATATTTTTCGTCAAAAACTGGATGCGGGTTACCGGATCAACTTGAATACCAATGAGGAATTGAAAATTGGTATCAGTGTTTCATTAAAGAACACGCAGGAAGAAAATCATAATTTTTCGAGCAGTTCTGCAAAAGGTATACTGTTGAATAACCAAAACGCAGGGACCGACAATCAGGGAGAAAAGCAGATATACGGTATCAATGCGCAATATACCCATAAGTTTAAAAAGAGCGGACGAACCATTGCTTTCGGCATCGCTGAAGCAGCTAATCAAAGTCAGGCCAAAGGCTATCTCCGGTCCAATATCAATTTTTATGATCAGACCGGCCTTATGGACAGCACTCAAAAAACAGATCAGTATAAGGTCAATAAAGGAAATGAGCAGGGTTTTAACACCAGTTTGGCCTATACCGAACCCATCGTTAAGCATCTGTCTCTATTGCTGAACTACGGATTTGGTTTAAGCAGCAGTAAATCTGACAAACGATCTTATAATGCGTCAGGCATAGCTAATTATAACCTGTTGGACAGTTTGTATAGTAATGATTTTAAATTAAATCAAGCTTCCAACCAGTTTGGTACCACCTTAAATTACAGTGCCGGCAAATGGGTGCTGAACGCCGGTACAAATGGAAACTCGATCAATTTTCAGCAATTGGATGGCTATACCGGCAATCTATTCAAAAGGAAATTTATTCTTTTCAACCCGCAGGCTAATTTACTGTATCAAATCTCCCAGCAAACCTCTCTCAGAATCAATTATAACGGAAATGGTTCTGCACCTAATATCAATCAATTGCAGCCAGTCCGGATCAATAATGATCCACTTAACATCACTATCGGGAATCCGGATCTGAATCCGTCTTTTAGTAATAATTACCTTGTACGTTACGAATCTCACCCGCAGACCAGTAATCAGAATTTTGCGTTCTTCGGTCATTATTCCGCTACCAATAAGGCTGTCGTTAATGACCGATTTACCGATGCCGCAGGAAGAAGTACCAATCGTTATATCAATTTAAACGGTTATACTACATCCGATCTGGGCTTATCTTTTTACTATGATACTAAAATTAAGGCCATTGACATCAGCGCCGGTATCAACCTGAATACCGGCAGTAATTTCAGTTATAGCTTTTCAAACAATGCCTTGAACCGCGTTAAAACGCAATACTATTCAGCCCAGGCCAGGTTATCGAAGTTTGTCCAAAGCAAATATGATTTCTATTTTTCCGCGGGCCCGGCTTATACTTTTAGTGGATCATCCTTGCAACAAGCGGTTAATAATAACGGTTGGGGATTTACCGGTAACGGTAATTTCAATATTCATTTCCCCGCCAAACTGCTGTTAGCTACGAATATGACTTACCAATACAATGGCCGGACACAAACATTCCAAACCGACTTTTCACGGTTGATCATCAATTCTTCCTTGAGTAAAACGCTAACTAAAGCCGAGAATCTGAAGTTGATGCTGACGGTTAATGATTTGTTAAATCAAAACAACGGTTTTAACCGGTCTATCAATAATAGTCAGATCAGCCAAAGCAGCTATTCCACGATCAGGCGATACTTCCTGCTTTCCCTGACGTACGATTTTAATGAAATTCTTAAAAGCAACCCCAAAAAATAAGCAACATGAAAAAGCTCCTATTCGTCCTCATCTTTGCCTGCAGCAGGTATTTGTTATCGGCACAAAATGTTAAATTAACTACCTCGGGTGTCATTGCGTACACCAAGACGATCAATATGTACGCGATCTTAAAAAAAAATATCAATCCGGGCAATGCGAATATCTACGCACCGGCATTTGAACAGTATAAAGAGACGCATCCCCAATTCACCATGCTTAACAGCACCCTCACTTTTGCGAATAATCAAACCTTGTTCAAACCAGAAATTTCTCCGATAATTTCCGCAGGCTTCTTTGCCGTCCCGCCAATTGTGTTACAAAATAATATCGTTCACGCCAACTACAACACCAAACGCAACATCATTCAGAAAATAATTTTCGAGGATACTTACCTCTTAAAAGATAGTATTTCAAAGATTCGCTGGAAACTTACGGACGAAGTGCGCGAAATCGCCGGCTATTCCTGCCGCAGGGCCAACGCGATCATTTTGGACTCTATCTACGTGGTTGCCTTTTATACGGACGAAATCCCGGTTTCGGGCGGACCTGAGTCATTTAACGGCTTACCGGGAATGATCCTGCAGGTAGCTATTCCCCATGAAAATATCAGCTGGGTAGCAACCAAAATTACTGTAACGACCAATGGCGCGAATGCTATCCTTCCGCCGCAAAAAGGAAAGATTGTTGACAAAAAAGAATTAATGTATTTGATCAATGAGCTATCCAAAAAAAGGAATGGCGATGCCTCGGCTAACTTAAAAGCTTTTACGCTTTAGTGATCAGCGCACAATATATGGATTGCACCATCAGTTAAACGAATACCTGATTCCAAATTGCATGACGTATGTAGAAGCCAAGCTGACGTCATTTTTAAAAGTTTCGGTGATTAATCTGCCGCCCACTGTGGCTAATTGGAAGGTTGGTTTAACATTACCATTAGGTATTACCTGCGCAAGATTGGCCGGGTTGAGTATAGCGCTGGCATTAACCAGTTTTTTCACTCCCCAATTCTTATTTAGCAAATTGCCGAAGTTAAAAATATCCCACGATAACTGCAGGGTATGTGTATCATTAGTGCCGATAACAAAATCATGAGTCAGCCGGATATCCCATTGATTTCGCCATGGCAAAACCGCGCCGTTACGTTCAGCATAGCTACCCTTGTGGGCGCGCAAATGGTCGTCCTGCTCCACATATTTAAAAAATGCGGCGCTTTGGTCGGCTGCCGTATAAGTAATTTTATTAGGCTGATTAACCGTTAGCGGTACAAAGGTAATTTCAGACGGATCGCGGGGGATATAGATCAACGCTTTATTGGTGCCATCATGTACGAAATCCTGCGAATAGGTGTAAGAAAAGCGACCATCTATAGCACCCTGGTAAACCAGCCCGATACTCATTCTTAACTTTTTTAGATAAGATTTGTGATAGGTTACTGTAGCCAATACACGAGATGAACTTACATAACCCGCATAACCTAATTGTGCCTGGTTAATGCCGTTAACCGTTGGTGTCGCGTTTAAAGCTGACAGGGTTTGATCGCCGTCACCATCATTTAAGTTTTTTGCCATACTGCGGATGTAAGCTGCCGAAAGTGCTAAACCATTGGCCAGTTTTTTATCTAATTGTGTAGTGACCGACCAGTAATATCCTTTAGATGTGTTACCAACTACCACGGCATTAAATGGCGAATTGCCATTCGCGTCAACAAGGCCAGTAGTATTTAAAGGGTTAATATACCGTTGATTGTTAGCCGCCGGGTAAACCAGGCGATGATCCGGATATCCCGGGATATTTAACGCTTGCGGAGTCACCAGGTTAACATCTTTAAAAGTAATGGCGTTAATGTCTTTATTATATAAGGTTTCTATGGTAGCCGTAAAGCCGGCGGGCAAACGCATATCCAAACCGATGCTGCTTTTCCAGGTTTGCGGCATTTTAAAATCTTTAGCTAATACGCTGGTGATGGATGGCAGGATCTGATTTTGTTCAGAAGACACGACAGGCGCATAGGCCTGCGGGTCTGGATTAAAGCCTCCCGGCGTATTTTGTATACCCTGCCAGGTTTGCGTAACCTGGCGCAAACCCGAGTAACGGGCCTGGCTTACAATCCATACAAAGGGAATGCGGCCAGTAAATAAACCGGATCCACCCCGTAACCGTAACGTACCCTCGTCATTAAGCTGAAGGGTTATTCCTATCCTTGGAGATAACAATACAGAAGCATGAGGTAACTGAGCGGTATGTAATTGTTGCCCTCCGGAAAATGTAAGCGCCGCAATATTAAAATTTTCAGCAAGGGACTGCGGGAACCATGGAACGTCTACTCTGAACCCGGCGGTGAGATTAGAGTGCTTACCTACCATGATTGTGTTTTGAAGAAAAACAGCGGTATTGGTATACTTAAAACTATAAGAGGGTTGCGCAACACCGGGAGTGGTAGTATAGGTAAGCGCATAATCAACCGGGTTCCTACCCGTAACAAAATCATCCCAGGATGCAAATGTGTAGTACCCGGTTCCGAAGGGGATATAGGTATTAGTAGTGTTGCTGTAATCCAACTGAACGCCTGCCAGCCAATTGCTTTTATTATGGTTAAAGTTTAGGTAATCAATTGCTGAAATCAGACTTACATTCCGGCTGTTTCCATAAGTAAAAGGTTCATATCCAAACGAGGTGAATGGCACACCGTCTTTTAAAATATCAACAAAAGGAAATAGTTCACTGCTTGTTTGCCGGGGTTCAAATTGCCGGGTATAGGATGCACGGAAGGTATTTGTTAGGGTAGGCGATACCTTTTTATTCCATTCGGCAGCAAGCGAATAAAAATCAGAAAGTGTGCTGAAATTTGATTTGCTGAAAGGTAAGGCATTAGGGCTTCGGCGCCCCGAGCTGGCTGGGAAGGGAGTTAGCGGGCTGCGCGAACCGTTAACCAATTCGGGACGTTCGCCCCTTAGCCAGTTATACCTGATGCTGAAGGTATTATTGGCGGCGATGTTCCAATCTAAACGGCCCAGTAATTTAATGCTTTTATTAGTGAAGGTGTAATTACCGTATTGGCCGGGATCGTAACCGTAAGTATTACGCAGGTAATTGGCGATATTATTTAATTCGGTATCCGTCGGCCGCGAAATATTAGGGCTGCTGCCGTAGGGTGCGCTTACTGTTGATGGCAATAACTGCTGAGGATTGTATCGCTCATTTTCAATTTCGGCACTTAAAAAGTAAAATAACTTATTCCGGATAATCGGCCCGCCTATGCGCAGGCCATCCTGGTGGTAGGCCACGTTGTTTTTGTCGAATGTTTGGTTACCAACCTGATATCCATAACTGTTTTGATTACGAAAAAAGCGATATGCCGATGCCTCTGTCTGATTACTGCCCGACCGGGTAACAATATTAATAGCACTGCCTATAAAGCCTGATTCCCATATCGCATTATAAGGAGCGATATTAACGGAGAGTTGGTCAATAGCATCAAGCGAAATGGGTTGAGCGCCGTTGCCGGGCAAATTATCTCCAACGCCAAAATTGTTATTAAATTCTGATCCGTCTATCGTAATAAAATTTTGCCTGTAGTTACCGCCGGCAATAGCAGGTCCAAATGCCTGCGGGCTAAGGCGGATATAATCATTAATGCTCCTTTTTACGGTAGGTAAAGCGCTTAAAATCGGTTGTCCGATTTTAACATTTGGCCCTGTTTGCGCCATGCTTAGTATCGCTTTTTTTGCCAGGGCCGATTTGATCAATATCTCGGGTAATAAAATCTGGTTGGCTTTAAGTACAACGGTAATTTGCCAGGGCTGATCTACTTGCAGATAAACATCCTTTTGCAAATAAGTTTCATATCCCGCGCAGCTAACTTCTACCTGGTACGGGCCACCGGGTTTCATATCTGGCAGGTAAAACCAACCGGTTTTGTTAGTGGCTGTACCATATTCTGTAAGCGTTGGCTGATGGATAACGCGAACGGTCGCTCCCTGAATCAACTGTTTATTCTGATCGCAAACCGCGCCCGACAAACTGCTTTTGGTAGTTTGCCCAATAACCGAGGTACCCAACAGTAAAGCTATGCAAAACAAAAGTATCCTGAGCTTGATCATTTAATTAGGGAGCGGCACTTAATATTTCAGTGTAAAAGAACTGTAATTGTTTTTACCTAATGTTAACAGCGGGTTATCATAAATATTAAAAACGGGCAGGTTGCCCTGCCCGTTTAGTTATTCAATGTATTGTTGGTTATAGCCGCTGTTAGAACGAGTAGCGTGCACCCAACTGTATTTGATAAGGTGTGCCATTTGCTGTGGTTACACCAACATTTTCGTTTACTCTGTAGTTATATTGCTTAGTTGTTTGGTTAAAGCCTGTAACAGTATAAAGTGTTTGCTGGCCAAGGTTGTAGTTAACCCCTTTGTTTTTATTTAACAAATTGGCAAAGTTAAATACATCGGCAGTGATGGTAAGCATTTGCTTTTTGTAGGTGCGGATGCTTTTTGATAAACGCACGTCAAAAGTTCCCGAAAATGGATTTTTGCCACCATTACGATCTGCTACTTTACCGATACTGTTCTTAATATAGTCTTTAGCGCGATTATCCGGATTGTTTAACACTTTTTCCATAGATGCTTTAACAGCAGCCGGTGTGTTAGGGTCATTTGGGTCGAAAACAAAAGCAAGATCATTATCTGTACTTGGGCCGCCCACAAAATCGCCGTTAATATCGGCATCTACCGTTAACGAGTAACGGGTACCGCCACTACCAGTAAACCTGCCGCTGAAAGAGAACCCTTTCCAGGTTGGCGTTGAACCGAATACCACTACCTTATCTTTAAACTGATTATCTGAATAATTCATTTCAGTAAGATCGCGCGGATCTGATTTAATAGGGCGGAAAGTTGACGTATTAGCTACGTTGCCATTATAAGAGGTGTTATCTTTAGTATCGTTCCAGGTATAGCTGAAGGTTAGGAACCCATCTTTCCAATAGCGGTACTCGCCATCAAAAACAAAAGCCATTTGGTTTAATTTGGCGCCATTGGTCAATTCCAGTGTACGACCCACCAACTGTGTTTTACGACCCTGTACGTTATCGGTAATACCGGCAGACGTAATGGTGTTAGCAGGTACAAAAACACCACGGTTAGCTTCGTTACTCAAAGTAAAATAAGGCTGATCAACCAGGTTGCGATCAAGATAAACGTAGTTATTGCTGGTATGGCTGATCATGAAATTTACACCCAAACGCAGGTAATCGCCAAACAGGTGATTATAGCTTAAGTTAGCTTTATAAATGGTTGGGATCTGCAGGTTAGGATCATTCAGGTTAATGGTTGATACAGTAGGTGCGCCCGGAATCAGACCCGGAGCTGTAGATGGATCGTTCCGGTAAGCCGGGAAATTAGGCACGGGAACCAGGTTAGTGCCAGAATTTGGACGGGTAACATCGATAGATGCTACTTTAGTACCGCTATTCTGAATATTGTTAACCTGCGCGTAGTTGATTGGGTTGGCTGAAAAGATACCGCCGCCTAAACGGATAATATCTGTTTTTTTGCCCTGAACATCCCAGGAAAATTGCACCCTTGGTTGAAAGTTATTCCAGTCGGTTGGGTTAGCATCCGTACGTAAACCTAAAGCTTTGTCAACTATCGGGTTGTATTCTCCTTTAGTTAAATAACTGGTTAAATCCCAACGCATACCAAAAGTAGCGCTAATGTTTTTTACCAGATCAAATTGTACCTGGCCAAAAGCCGAAAGGTTTAATACATATTGCTGTACCGACGGGATGCCGTTAATTGGCACTTCACGCACAAACCTTGTCGGGTTTAAATTATCAAACTCCTGTATGTTATTAAACAGGAAACGGCCGTTCTGCTCGTTAGAAATGTAGGTATCTAAATATGTTAAAGTATTGTCGGTGCCAAAAGTAAAATTGTATTTGCCTTTGGTAAGATAACTGGTGTTGGCTAATTGTAATTGGTTTTCCAGATCGCTTTCAGGGGTAAAACGCTGGCCGCCTAATTGTACAGAAGTACTGCCAATAGTACCGTTTGGCAAGGTTGACCTAACGGTGACAATAGCCCTCGGTATATTGGCCAAAGGCAACTGACTGTTGGGCAAATAATCACGTTTAGCACTTTGGTATTGTAGTTTTAACTCATTTAGGAAATTTGAGCTGAACTGCGTACGCAATGACGCCAGCGTTGTGTTTTCTCTTGATTTAAAATCGCCGTAAACTTCAAAAAGGTTAATATTCGAGTTATCATCGGTACTGTTCGGGTTATTCCAGTCGCTATAATTGTTGCGGATGGTTAAGCGGTTTTTCTCGTTAATCTGCCAGTCTATACGGGCAAATAAAGTATTGGCAACGGTGTTACGCGGAAATTCGCCAACCTGAGGGCTATTGCTTAAACCGTACTTTTGCTGACCGATACGGATCACGCTGTCCAGCATTCCTTTACTTATGCGTAATGAAATAGCATCAGCATCTGAACGGATATCGGCAATGCTGAAAGGTGCCGCTTGTGTCTGGCGGTCAAAAGCGGTAAAAAAGAATAATTTATCCTTAACTAAAGGCCCGCCAAGGCTAAAGCCATATTGGTTAGTAGTAAAGTTTTGTACCCGTTTGTTCCCCCTGATATCGTAAGGGCTGGCCAAACCGTCAGAACGGTAATAATCAAATACCGAACCGGTAAGCGTATTGGTACCTGATTTGGTTACCGCGCTAACAGTACCACCACCTGCACGGCCTTGCGTTACGTCATAAATATTGGTTGATACTTCAAACTCCCGGATGGCTTCTAAAGATAAGGAGTAAGGGCCACTGCCTACTGCGCCCGAAGTTAGGTTACTGCGTGCACTCGTTCCATCAATAAGGTAGTTTGTTGATGAGGGTAACTGGCCGCTCACCGAGCCACCATTAGCAGTTGGCGCTAATGACAACAAGCTGGTGAAATTACGGTTAAGCGCAGGTATTTGCTGTATGGTACGGCTATTGATTGATGTGCTGCCACCCAACCTGTCGTTACGGCTGTTTAGCGAGTTAGCTTTTACAACAACCTCGTTTAAATGGGTGTTATTATCGGTCATTACAAAATCAATAACCAAGCGATCGCCCTGATCCACAGCCAAATCGGTTTTGGTTTGTTTGTTAAAGCCGATAAACGATGCCGTAACGATATAACCCTTACCCAATGGTAACTGACGGAAATTGTACCGTCCATCAACAGCAGTGGAACTGTTTGAGCGGAAACCATTGGTGGTATTTTGGATACTAACGGTTACACCGGGCAGTGGCTGCCCTTTGGTATCATTAATTTGGCCCGAAATAGAGGCGTCGGTTGATTGGGCCTGAATGCTGCCCGTTGTAATTAGCAGCAGTAATATGGTTGATAGTAAGATTTGTGAAAAGAAACTTCTTTCGCTTCTTTTTTTTAGATTTTGAATAAAAAGGCGCATATTTAATTGCTAAGATTAATTTTTCATAGAGTTAATTAAAGGCCCGGGCTGCTACAGCCCGGACTGTGCGGCCGGAGGTGCGGGAACACTTCCGGCTTTTTGTTTTTGCTGTTTATCTCATTCTTTTATTTAATGGATTAATGGTTAAACTATCGCCCTGTAACCTGTAACTCATACCTGTTTTAAAGGTGAGCTGCTGCAGTATATTTCGAATATTTTGATTACTTGAATTGATACTATATCTGGCAGGATCATATTGGGGATGTTGCACCGTTATCTTTAGGTCAAACTTTCTGGCAATTTCTCCGGCTATTTGGGGCAGCGTCATTTCCTCCATGCGGAATTTATCGCCTGTTTTCCATTCACCAACGAGTGCCGTATCCTGATATGTGATTTGAGCAGTATTGGTTAGGGAGTTATAGGTTAAAGCACGTCCCGGTATTATCCCGGCACTAATCGCCTGCAATTCACCAGCGCTGTCGCGTTGCATCACATCAACTTTACCGGATGCAACCGCCACACGATATTCATTTTTTAAATCGTAAGCCCTGATATTAAAAGAGGTACCGATATCACGGGTGATGACATTGCCGGAGATTACGCTGAAAGGGCGCGATGCATTGTGTTTTACCTTGAAAAAAGCTTCACCTTTATCAAGGTAAACGATCCTGTTTTTTTCAGTGCCGAAAGATTGTGATATTCTAATATGGGTAGCACAGTTCAGCCATATTTCTGTGCCATCAGCCAATACTATTTTTTTTACCTGTTTGTTCGGCGTGCTAATAGTTTGGTAAGCGATAACGTCTGGTACACTTTTAGATTGCGGCTTATAAAAATACACAGTACCTATACCGGCTATCAACAACACACAGGCCGCTTTTAACCACATAGAATGCGGCCACATCATTGCTATGGGTTTGGGTTGGATACCTTCACTTACACGCCGGCTCAATTCCTGATGTATGCGATCTTCTGTGGCGGGGTCACTTAATATATCTGCTTGTCCGGCTTTATGGTAGTCATCAAACCAATCATCAACCAATTCTTTTTTTTGCCGGTCAAGTTTATCTTCCTGGTACTGTTGAAACAGCCATTTTAATACCGGGTACTTTTTAATTTCCATTCAAGGCAATAGTGCCTGAGCGACTAAAAAGTACTTTAAGCGAACGTTAAGTTTCCGTTAAACTTTAAAGGGTTGTTTTTACAATCAGCAATGACAGGTACAATAGGGAACCATATTCAGCCGAATGCCTCAATCTGCGCAAGGCTTCAGAAATATTGTTTTTAACCGTTTGCTCAGACAAGCCAAGTTCGGCCGCAATATCACGTATAGATTTATCCTCAAAACGGCTTAGTTGAAAACACGATCGCATGTTAAACGGCATTTTTAAAAGCTCGTTATCAACAGCGTTTTTTAGCTCTTTAAAAAGCAACTGCTCATCAACGCTTGCGTAGCGTTCAATAGTTTCCAGTAGTACATCCGCGCCTTCTAAACGTATCTTGTCTTTACGAAAGGCCATCATTACGTTATTACGGGCAACAGTAATTAAATAAGGCAGTAATGAAGCTTCCGCATAAATTGTAGCGCGCTTGTTCCAGCAGTATAAAAATACATCCTGTAATATATCTTTGGTGTGGCTTTCGTCTTTGGTTAAACGATAAACAAAGGAGAACAGGTTTTTCCAATACCGGTTAAATAGTAAATGAAAAGCCTGTTCATCCCCCGAAGCCATTTGTTTCAAAAGTTCCTTATCGGACTGTTGTATCATAAACAGATGTACAAAAGCTGGTATTATATTAAACCGCCCATCAACGGGTCGGTTTTGGTAACGGCGCCTGTTTCTACCCGGCCGGCAAATCTTTCTTCAAACCAATCATAGCCTTTTACTTTCACGCTATGGTCATACCAATTGTGCGTTTTGCTAAGATCGAGTACAATGCTTGTGCTGGCCCCCGCTTCAATTACTTTACTGGTATCACCTGTTTTATAGCTGTTATCAATAATTGATAAAGTATGGGCTTTAGTATCGTTATTAGTGATATTGAGTCTCACATTACCGCTCAGCTTAGCGGCGTTTAAGCGGCTTGCTTCATAACTGCAGACTATTTGTAACGACGGATTATTGGCATCCCCGGTTAATTCACGGTAAAAACCGTTAGGCCCGTAAACGCGCAAATGGTACCGGTTTTTTTCAAAATCAGCCAACTTCCATTCGTCATGTAACTCATCGCCTGCGGCTACGCTATAATCCCAGGCACGCAAATTTTCTTTTTGATAAGGATTAAGCGCGTATACCCTGAAAGGGGAGCCTGATGAACCTGTTCCAAATACCTTATTACCTGCTTTAAAACTTAGCTCAATAGTGTTTTTAACTTTATTGAAATTACTGTGGGCATATAGCTCGTACGGCAAAGCGCAGGCATCACGAATTCCCTTTTCCTGCTGGGGGAAATAAGGGGACATGGCGTGATTAGTGTTGATCTGTTCAACTTCGGCGGCGTTTAATTTTTTAAAGTTGGCAGGCGCATCTTTAAACTGAGCCTGGTGTATGCCTTCAAAAAAGGGTGTTTTCTCTAAAAATACCGGGCTTTTAATGGTTTCGCCATTATAGGGCCTAAATGCGGATGTAAGGTTACCACAAATGGTACGGCGCCATTGGGTGATATTTTCCTCTTTGATGGTTTTGTTAAACTTCTTCTGTAGAAAATCTTCTAAAAATTGCAGTGACGAGGTATGGTCGAATACTTCTGAACATACAAAGCCGCCACGTGTCCATGGTGATGCGATAATCATCGGTACCCGGTAACCCAGCCCGATAGATGCCTCGCGGATACTGCTGCCATTACCCGATGGATCTGTTTGCTGATCGCGGGTTACGAAATCCATTTTAGGATCGATCCCTTTTGACACCTTACCGGTGTTTTCTTTATAAGGATTGGGTACCACATAAGGCGGGATATGATCAAAATAACCATCGTTTTCATCATAAGTGATCACAAAAATGGTTTTCTTCCACACCTCCGGGTTTTGCAGTAAAATTTCCATTGCCTCGCTCACGTACCAGGGCCCAAACCACGGTTCGCCCGGGTGATCAGAGAAATTAGCCGGCGGCATTAACCAGGATACGGTTGGTAAGGTGCCGTTTTTAACATCTTCCCTAAATTGATGGAAGATATCGCCTTTAGGGACATTCAATTCTCTATCGGTACCGTTATCCTTATATTTTAATAACTCCAGGTTATGATAATCGGGATCTTTAGTATTGGTTGTAAAAGCCCTGATGTTTAAGGCCTGAGATCGTGGTGACAAGCTTACAAAGCTTTCTTTGGTATACTTGCTAATGGCGGTTTCCAGATTGCTTAACACTTTTTTGGCCGCCGCCAGTCTTGTTTTAGCACGCGCGTCGTCCTGCTGTTTTTCCAGGTCGGCTATCTGCTTAATGATATCAGCCTTTTTTAACTGCAAATTAGCTACGCCGCCTTCGTGCAAACGCACATTGTATTGCTTATAATACTCAAGCACATTAGTGCCGAAATTACTTAACCACGCACTTTCTTCGCTTTTTAGGCCGTAGCCCATGGTCACTTCGTTTTGGTACACTTTCCAGGTTACGCCATGCTCTTCCAAACGTTCCGGATAAGTACTACATTCCAGCTCCGGGTATTCGTAGTTATTTACGTTCCATAAATGCGCAATACCTTCCGGTTTGTTGGCTTCACGAATGGTACCGGTCATCCAGTAGTGGCGGTTGGCGTGCGTACCCGTAATGCTCGAACAAAAATTCTGATCGCATACGGTAAAGGCATCGGCCAGCGAGTAATAAAATGGAAAATCGGCACGGTCGCAATAGCCCATAGTTAATGGCATATCGGCGTAAGCTTTGTTACGAGCTTTTTTAAAATCCAGCCATTTATCATATTTGCCTTCATTCATCACGTCGGTTTGGTCTGTCCAGTTATGGGGTAACGAACCCATCCAGGCCACTTTGGTATCTTTAACGTTTAAATGCATCGGGCCGTAAGTATCACCCTCTTTATTGGTTTGCAGCCAAACTTTGTTTTTATCAGGCAGGTTGATAGCCCGCGGATCGTTATAACCGCGCACACCTTGCAACATACCCAATTGATGATCGAACGAACGATTTTCCTGCATCAGAAAAACAATGTGTTCTGCATCATAAAAAGTGCTGCCTAAAGCGGGGTTAATGGCCAGCGCACGTTGTATCACCGGCGGTAACATATTCATCATGGCAGCGCTGCCCGACAAAACCGCGGCTTTTTTTAAAAAGTCTCTTCTTGAATTCATGTGATAAATTCTCCTGTTTTTTAATAAATTTTTGAAATACGATACCGCAAGGGTGCCTTGTTGTACCTGTTTGATGGAAGGAATTAACCAATGACATTTCCCGCTGTCATTAATTTCCGGAGGCGAATTTACAGGAGCAAGTTTAAGCTAATGTTAGAAACTGATTAACTAATTGGATTCTATGTGACCCAAAAACTTAATCACTGTCTGGAAGGCTCAAAAATGGTACGGTGTAATCGGCTCTGCTTGCTTTAAGATTATGCATTCGTGAAAAGTAATTTATCGATCTGATTTGCCTGTTTCATAAAAAATCACGTACTTGAAAAGGTGAAACTAAGCCTTTTTCTCCTCGACCTTTTAAACGATGGTCATGTAACTTTGGCGCGCGAACTGCTGGTGTTTAATGCCGCGGAAGACGCGGATGCCCTGGTGTTGTTGAAAGATTTGTATTACAGGGATCGTATGGCGATGCCGGGAATAGCGCCGGAGTTTGATGGTGAGGCTGCGCTTTGGGCGGCGCGTTATCTTTACCAGGTTTGCCAATTTATCTTGCTGCGTGATCTCGACGCGGAATTACTGCAACAAAATTTAACTGATTTTCCGGGTGTGCGTTCAGTGGAAGCGATCTATTCGGCTGATCTGGCGCTGCGTTATCTGCCCGATCTTTTCCGGCTGGCCAGCGGCCTGTCGCCCGATGATCCACTGGTGGCGAATATGCGCGGAATTGCAGAGCAATGGGTATTTTCTTCAGTTGGGATAGCAGGACTGGAGTTGAGCCCAGATGCGGTAATTTTAGGGAATAGCTGTCTGCGGCAGGCTTATATAGACCGGGTGATCAGTTACCGGGATCTCAGCCGCCTGAAAGGGCCAGCCGAACGCTTACTATTAAAAGAAGTTTTAGGTGCGCACGGTTCCCAGCTTTGGCCGGAACTGGCGCTTTTACATAACGAAATATAAGGATGTCGACAGCTATGACGAATGATATATTAATAACGGATAAACTTCAAGCGGTGCTGGATCACCTGAAGGCTTTGTTTGTGGGCAAGGATGAGATTATAGACCTGATGGGGATTTGCCTGGCGGGTAGCGAGAACTTGTTTTTGCTGGGGCCACCGGGAACGGCCAAGAGTGCCACCGTGCGCGAATTGGCCAGGTTACTGGATGGCCAAACATTTGAATATTTGCTAACCCGCTTTACCGAGCCAAATGAGCTTTTCGGTCCATTTGATATCCGCAAATTGCGCGAGGGCGACTTAGTGACTAATACGGAAGGCATGCTGCCCGAAGCTTCGCTGATCTTTTTGGATGAATTGCTGAATGCGAACAGCGCTATCCTGAACAGTTTGCTAATGGTACTTAACGAACGGATCTTCCGGCGCGGCCGGGAGACCCGGAAGCTGCCGGCACTAATGGTAATCGGGGCGAGCAATCATTTACCGGAGGATGAAGCCCTGCAAGCTTTGTTCGATCGTTTTTTGCTGCGGGTGCGCTGCGATAATGTGGATCCCGGCCAGCTGAACGCGGTACTGAATGCGGGTTGGGTGCTGGAGCGCCGCACGAAGGAAGACAGACCGCAGATTACACCCGATGAAGTGCGGGAACTGCAGGCTTTAACCGCACAGGTAGATCTGGAGGGTATTCGGCCTGTTTATATCGAGCTGGTCCACCAGTTGCGAAATGCCGGGTTACAGGTGTCGGACCGCCGGGCGGTGAAACTACAGCGGGTAATTGCGGCCAGCGCGGTGCTGTGTAAGCGGCAGGTGGCGCGTTTGTCTGATCTTTGGGTGCTGCGACATATCTGGGATACCGAGGAGCAGCGGGAAATCATTGCCGGTATGGTAAATACAGCTATTGCCGCTGATGCAGAAGGCGATGGTCATCACCCACGGGCGCAGGAAAATACCCTGCCGGATGCCGAAGAGATCTTTCAGGAAGTCACCTTATTGGCTGCTCAATGGCAGGATCCGGAGGTGACGATGGCCGACCGTTCACTGATTAAGGATCGCCTGTCCTATCTGAACGGACGCTGTGCCTGGATCAGTAATGAGGAGCAACGTAAATATGTACAGGCGCCGGTGGATGCCTTGTGGAACGAAATTATGCAGCGGGTATAATGGAACAGGTGATCCGCCTGGCGGAGAAATATCGTAAAAATCTGGGAACGGTGCGTACCCTGGCAGGTTGGAAAGCTTCGTCGGGCGCCGGGCTGATTTGGCTGCGCGGGCCATTGGATACGGGTAAACTACCGGTAGCTTTAGCGGCCCTGCCGGCGGATGCGAATTTTTTGCTGGATGAACACAATCGCCTGTTTCCTTTGGGGAAACATACCCCGGTAGGGGTTTTGCCTGAATTGAAATGGCTGGAGCTGGCCGATTTTTTGCCTTTGCAATTGCCGGTCTCGGCTTTGCCAGGCGTACCTGATACGCATGTCACTTTGCGGCTTAGCCGTTCCGGGATCGTTAAAGAACCAGCGGCGCTGCTGGTGAGTTTAGCCGACTGGCAGGCTTATGCTCTAACAGCACCTTCTATCCGGCTCGCGGCTTTGCGCTTCGCGGTCAATGAGGAGGGCGAAGTGCTGGTAATGGGTAATCCACTGCCGCCCGTTCCCGGCCGGGGTTTTGGGTTAAGAGAGCGTTTGCTGCTGCCGGCCGGGCTGGACTTTGAGCCGCCGGTTTTAGGCGCACTGGTGTTGCAGCAACTGCTGCCGTCTCCGGTAGATTGGTTGCTGTTTGATGCGAAGGGTGCTTACAGCCGCATCCCGGCTGCGGCTTTGGTCGCGGCGGAAAGGAGCGTGATTCGGGCTTTATGATAGCAAATACGGAACAAGCAGTTTATTTTTTCAGCGCGCGTCAGGATTATTTCTGGCGCTGGGCGGAGCATGGTCGGGTGATCGAGTTCTCGAACGGGCGGACAGTCTGTTACCGGGAAGACCTGGCTTATCTGCTGGGTGAACTAAGTTCGGACGGGCAGGTTTCCCTGGGAAGCGTTTTGCTGTTGCTTTGCGCGGTAAAAGATAATTGGGAAAGTTTGTTTGAAGTGCAGCGGCAATTATCCCTGTTATCTTTGAGTAACCGGCTGGCGGGGGAGCAATATGCGACTGCCGGGCGATTGGCACGGGAGGCTTATGCTTTTTTAAAGATAGTGAATGCTTTGCCTTTTGAACAGCGTTCGGGCCTTCGCAGGAGCGCTTTGATCCGGTTGTTGGTTAAAGGGGATGTTGCTCCGGCAGCCGTTGGTCAAACCGGGAGCCTGAAAGATTTGTTGGCCCGGCTGAACAGCGGGGAACTGGATGAACTGATCTTCGGGGCGGCCCGGCCGCTGGATTTTGATACTTTAGAGGCAGACCTTTTACCACTTAGCAAGGCGCTGCAGGCTTTTCCGGATACGGAAACTTTGCTGCTGAAACTGAATACTGGTTTGAGCGCGCTGCCGGCACCTGCGCCATTGGCTTTACCGGAAGAGGCCGGGGCGGCTTTACTGGGAGAACTGGAAGAGGACATCAAAACCCAATTGCTGGGCAGGCTAACCCGCCAGATTTTGGCAGCGATTCGTATACCGATGCATTTGGCCGGTACCGGCGATTATTCACTGGGCGGGGTCGCAGATATTAGTAACCGGGGTAATTTTGATCAATTACTGCTAAGTGAACTGGCGCAGGATGACCTGTTGCTGAGCGCGCGCCTGGCAAATAACGAAGCGCTTTATCTGCAGCGAGAATTGCCGCCCGACCGGACAGCGGAGGAGTTGGGTATTTTTATGGATGCCACTTTGAAAATGTGGGGTATGCCGCGGGTGCTGGCGTTGGCTACAGCATTGGCTTTTCGGGAAGGTAAACAGGCTAATCAGCATTTGCAGGTTTGGGCTTTAGGCGGACAGGAACCAACCCTGCTGGACCTGGAACGTAAAACGGGCGTGGTTGCCGCACTGGAGCAGCTTGACCCGGCGCTGGATTGTGCAGAGGTTTTAAGGCAGGCAGTAAAAGAGCATACGTTACGGAAGGGGAAATATGTGCTGATCACGGGAGCGGATTTTCTGCAGGATCCGGCGATGCAGGCGGTGTTTCACCGGATAAGGGAACAGCTGAACTTCCTGGTGACGGTACAGCGAAACGGGCACCTGCAACTGTTTCAGTTGAACCGCGGGCGGCAAAAGCTGCTGAACGAGGCGACGGTGGATTTGAGCGATCGCCTGTTCCGGACGACTGCGCGGCGTAAACAGCAGGAGCGTGTAACGGCGGCCGGGATGCCGGCAATCTTCCGCGAAACGGTGTTTCCTTTGTATTACCCCACCTCTAAAGTTAAAGTGGAGCGCACCAATACCTTTGTCACAAGTACGAAAGAAATCCTGATCGTGACGCAAGACAGGCGTTTACTGTACTGGTCGGACAAAGCCCATGGCGCGACCGAACTGGTGGAAAGCCTGCCGGTGGGGGCCTTTTGTTTTGGGGAATTAAATTCGGCAGTGTATATGCTGGTGAGCAGCGCAAAGCCCGCGGGGCTGCATTTATATAGCATCGATCTGAAAAAGGAGCAATCCGTGCATACGGTGATTGAACATACTCACGATGCCACTTACGGCATCAAATTTATCAATTATAATTTTTATTTGTACAGCCAGCATGGGCTGGAGATCCTTGATCAGGAAACCCTGCAATATCTCAGTACGACAGAAGAAGATCTATCAGTTTATAAGGCTCATCAGCCGGTGATTGCGCATTACCATACGCTGAATGCAATTAAAAAACAGATCAACAATGGTTACAGTGTAATCAATTCGGCAAAAAGCATTTATCTGCATACCGCCGGTCGCTTGTTTATGGATAAGCGGGGTTTTCAGGTGGATGGTCCGCAGCTTACCTGGCGTGAAAACAATCTGGCCGCAATTGAATGGGTGAAACCGGAGCGGCAGGAGGCGGTGGAGTTTGCACATTTGCCGCACATTAAATTTACCCGGTTCATTTGGGCTAACGGGAGCGAGGCGCTGCTGGATTCGCGGGGTTTACTGCATTTACGGAGTGTGGACAGCCGCATACCTGAGGTCAGTATCCTGCTCGTGGTTGACCAACCAACGGCCTGCTGGAGCGCGGACGGAGTGGTGAGTGGCTCTGTTTATTTTACAGGCAAGACAACCACCCATCGCATGGATGCCACCACTTTTTATCAGGATTATATTCAACGATTTATAGGGGCGCTGACATGACACTTGAGTTAAAATATCGTGAACAGTTTACGGGACAGGCTGCCGCGGCGCTAATCCCCGGAAGGGACGCGGCTGTCTGGCTGACGGAGATTAACAACTGGGGGATCAGCCCGGCTACCTTGCGCTGTTTTGTGTTGCCCGAAAGTATCCGCGACCGACAAGCATCGGGGTTACTGGTGATTTTTAAGGGGCCGGTACCGGCGGAACTGCGCTATTCTTATCAGCAGGTGAGTGAAGGCTTTTTCATCCCCTGCCAGGCCTGTTTATTTCCGGAGGTGACAACAACGGAACTGGCTGCGTTAAAAGCCTGGCCGGTGCAGGTCTTTCATCCGGCAATCGGGCTGGTGGGTTATGAGCTTAGCGATGAACTTAACCTGACGGAATTGATTAGCTGGCCAATGGAATTACCTTCTGCCTGGCGAACTGGTTTCCCGCCGCCCGTGGTTTATCCGCGGTTACAGTCGATTCGGCTGGAAGCGGAAGCCGAAGCGTTGGATACGGTTGCAGCTTTACAGGCGCTGATTGCCCAAAAGCCATTGGACGAGATTCCGGAAGCGGAAGAAGCAGGCGGTAAGCTAAAAAAATACAGCAACAAGGTTTTACGTTTACTAAGTACGGTTGGGCTCTGGTTATTGCTGATCCTGGCTTTTATCGGTAAACTGATCTTTGGTATACTGCAGGCTTTTTTCGGCGGAAAACAGCCTTCTTATCAGCCACAACGGCAGGGCTGGTTACAGCAGTTGGAGAACTGGGTAAACAGCCGGCTTAAAGATCTGGCCAAACAGCGCGACAGTGAACTAAACCGCCTGGTTAAATTGTTCGACAAAAATAAGGATGAGGCGTTAAATTACGCTATTCCGCTAAATAGTCCTTACCTCAATCGAGGTACGGCCGCGCCGTCGGGCAAGCTAACACGGCGGTCGACAAACATGGGGTTTGGTGGTTTTGGCGGGGGCCGGGCAGATTTTTGGGACCTGGGGGAATATCGCGCGGTATTGCGGCAGCGTTACCTGGATACCGCCGCTCAGGCTATTGCAGCAGGCGATTATAAAAAAGCGGCTTATGTCCATGCGCATTTATTAGGCGATCTGTTTACCGCGGCGCAGATATTAAAGGATGGGAAGCATTATCGCGAGGCGGCAGTTTTATATAAAGATCATTTAAATAATAAAGCCCGGGCAGCGGAGTGCCTGGAATCGGGCGGCTTGTTGGGTGAAGCGATCCCGATCTATGTGGAACTGCAGCAATATGAAAAGGTGGGCGATTTATATACGCAATTGGGGCAGGAGGGCAGAGCCCGGGATTATTACAGTGATACGGTCAGGCAATTGCTGGAGGCGCGTGATTATTTGAACGCCTGCCGTTTAACCATTGATAAAATGAAGGACCGCGAGGCGGGCCGGGAGATTTTGCTAACAGGCTGGAAGGATAACCGGCAGCCGGAAGTTTGTTTGACCCGTTATTTCGATAGCGTGGCTGACCCGGAAACTGAGCTGATACCGACGGTTAAGGCGGTTTACTCCAATCATGTAAGCCTGCGTAAAAGCACTGCGTTCCTGGAAGTGTTAGCGGATCTGAGCGCCCGGCCGGGAAACGAAAGTTTAAGGACGGAGGCCTTAGGGATTACTTACCAGGTAGTGCAGCGACAAACCGCGCGCGGTGATCATAGCGCCCTGCGGCTATTGCCAAAATTCCTGCCGGATGACCGGCTGGTAGGCCATGATACTAATCGTTTTATGCTCCGTAACCCGGGGATCAGGCAGGCAACTCAGGCCTTATCTTTTATCAAACTGAATGCAGACTACCGCTGGCTGGCGCTGGTAAATTATCATGATCAGCTGATAGGTGTGGGTCTACTGGCTGGTAGCATTCTGATCCTGCGGGCGAACTGGGAAGGCAGAACGACTTATGAACTGCTGTTTAATTTTAAAGGAGAGGCACCGGCATTGCAACTGGTTGCGGATGCACAGGTATCGTCGCAATTACTGCTCATTGGCAACGAAATGCCTTTTCAAACGCAAAAATGGTTTGAGGTTTTCCGGGATTATGACCGGGCTTTTTCCTGGAATCAACTAAACTGGCGCTTACCGGGTACCATCGCTATTGGTCAGCAGTCTGATCACGCGGAAGTTAGCATTTTACAAAGTGACGGGGAGGAGCTGCGCCTGGATCTATTCTCTTTGGAGGGCAGTCTGCTGCAAAAACGCGTGGTTATCTATAACGGAGAGCCAGTTAAAGCCAGTGATTCCCCTGCCTTTAATAACCAGGCGATGTACTGGCGCAAAGAATATTTTTACCTGACCGGAAAAGATTTTCTGGCCCGGATTGACGAAAGCGGCATGATGGAGATTTTGCCGTTGCCGAACTATTTAATTGGTTGGTCGCTGAGCAATCCACATGCGGCTCTACGGATAGCCTTGCTTTGTGATAAGGGTTGTCTGATTATTACGCCGGGCCTGAAAGAAATGCTGATCACCACCAGCACGTTCGGGCAGGATGTGGGCGCCAGTTTCGTACAACTGCTGAATGATAACCGGTTGGTGTTGGCTACCGATAGCCTGGCTTTAGTCTATGATATCAGCAGGCCTGAACCTAAGTTGATTTACGAGATACAGCCCGAAAATACAATCTATAAAATACTGACCGTGCCGAAGCGACATCATTTCGCGCTGCTGGAAAGCGATAACCGCATCTCCATACACCGGCTGCCCGAAGATGGAGCCGACTGAATCGATGAATAGCCTGTTGTCGCCTTGAGTAGCAACAAAGAAAGAGCGGAAGATCTTAACCGGTTTTCAGAAATTTCCAAAATTTTTTGAATTTGGTACAGATAATGAATTTATCATTTTAAGAGGCTACTTCCATGCTATCGTCTTGTGGACATCCGCTGTTCAGTTATAAAGATGCACTCCATCAAATCGATAAAAAGATTCGATCAATTTTACATTAAAAAGGCGATTTATTTTTGTAATTAGTTGTTGTTTAGTTGATTACTGTTATTTATTAACACTGTAATAGCTATCAGACTGTGCAGGATGCGAAAAAAAAAGTGTAATTGTAAGTTTGTTAAATCAATTATGTAACCATTTGCTATGCCAATACAAATGATTAGCCTTTAAATTAAAATTGTTATGAAATTAAGATCAATATTGCAGTATTCAGGTCTTTTTTTGATTTCGTTTTCCGCAGTGAGTGCGCAAAATCCTAAATCAAAGGATGGTTTAAAATTAATGGGAAATAGGTTTCTCACTTTCAACAGCGTTATCCGTGTAAATCAAATCGAAGTTTCCCGCGACAGGAATGTCGGGGAAGATGAGCGGGCTTTGCACACGCCTGAAAAGGTGGTCGCTTTCAGGAATGCGATAGCCGAAGGTTTCCCCGGTGGTAAAATGACCTGGTCGCTAAGCTGGCTGGCGTTGAACGACACTACCGCCAATTATAAAGCCATACGTAAGCTGATTGTAGGCTATCATTATAAGTATGGCGATGACGTTACTTTTATACCGGGTGCCTACTTCGCCAACGCTTACAATACTACCGAGCAGGTTAATAAAGATTTACACGATGCGCTTAAACTGATCACCGCAATGGTGGGCCGTGGTTATCGTCCATCAAGCATTGTGGCCGGGTTTATGTCGGCTAAAAACCAGCAGTACCTGGCAGAGAAGGAAGGTATCCATGTATGTCAGGGCAATATCTGGAGCCAGTTTAGTATAGACAACCAGGATGGTGACGGCTCGGTGGTTTACCCTTTCTACCCGTCAACCGAGCATTTTTGTAAGCCTGCGCAAAATAAAAGTGATTTTATTGATTGCGTGAATTTGGATGGTTGGACGGTAGATTTCCTGGCAGGCCGCAGAAAGGGTTTTGAAGGTAGGTTTAACAGCCGCATGGGAGTTGGGCCTATTGAGACCATTGGCCGTTACGGACAGGAAACAGGACTTAAAGAAATGATGCATTCCACCGCTATCCATTTTGATAAAGGTTATGAGCTTAATGGTTTTGCCTGGGTAACCAACTGCTGGGAACTTTCATTGCCGTACGAGCCGGTTACCTTAAAAAATTGGCTGGCAGCCATTCGCCAGCGTTGGCCCGATGCTAAAATGATAACTCAGGGAGAATTTGGCCTGCTTTGGCGCGCGCATTATAAAACCAATAGTTTCAACTACCGGTTTGTGGAAAAAGGATCGGGAATAGGAGGTTCGGATGCGGATAAGGAGATAAGCTGGTTTATGAACAAGGATTTCCGCCTGGCGATGCTGAAAGAGATTAACAAAGATACTCCGGCAAAAGTAATTGATTTTACCAGGTACGATGTCCAGGCCAAAGAGCCAGCCGAAATGACCCGTAAATGGAGCTTACTGGGAGAAATCAATCAAAAGCAATCGCGCCCGCAGGATAAACCTGTTCCGCTTGATTCGCTTTCGGCAAAATCGCGCAGCATTATTGCGAAGCGTTATGATTACTTGTTAAAAAATAAGTAGTTTCGATAAAACTAATTAACTATAAACTGATACGGTGCTTTAGCAAAACTTGTTAAAGCACTGTAAAATGCAATCGGGTTAACTCTTTTTAAGAACGAGCCGATTGACGAATTGATTAATAAACTCTTATTGCCAGTTAAGTAAATAAAATTACTTGAATAAATGACCGGGTACCATTCGCTTAGTGATTTGGAATTAGCAGATTTACTCAAATTGGGTGACCCGGAGGCTTTTGCGGAAATTTATGAGCGCTATTTCGGGGTATTGTATCTGCATGCTTACCATCGTTTACGGGATAAAGATGAAGCTAAGGATCTGATCCAGGAGTTGTTTTACGCCCTTTGGTCAAAGCGGGAGACGCTGGATTTTAGGTCGAATTTTTCACATTACCTGTATACCTGGGTGCGTAACCGAATAATCAATGCCATTTCGCACAAGCAGGTAGAGGCTAAATATATATCGGCAGCACTTACCCTTAACGCCGGTGCCGAAGAGCTGACCGATCACCTGGTGCGCGAAAGGCAGCTGGCGGCAATTATAGAGGGTGAAATTAAAAGCCTGCCGCCAAAAATGAGAGAGGTGTTTGAACTAAGCCGAAAATCAAACCTTACCCATAAAGCAATTGCCGAACAATTAGATATAAGCGAACAGACGGTTAGGAGCCATGTTAAAAACGCTTTGAAGATATTACGCACTAAATTGGGCATCGTGCTTTACCTTTTTTTTATTTTTTATCGCTGATCATACCATTACGACTTCGCGTACCAGGTTACCAATTATGCCCAGATTGTTCTACTTTTCGACACTATTTCTTAAATGAGAACAACCACGAAAATAGACCCGGTTCCGCCAACACCCTGGCTTCAATATCGTGTTTAAAACCGGGGAGTTCCGTATACTTTGCATTTTTGGCGCCGGCTTTCCGCAGGGCTTTGATCATGGCGCGGTCGGGCCAGATGTTGATCACATCGTCGATTGCACCGTGAAATATCCAGATCGGTACATGGGCTGCCACTTTAGGATATAAAACAACGTTGGCTTGCCCGCATAACGGAAAAAAGGCCGCGAAATAATTGGGATAATGAATGACCAAATCGTAAGCGCCAAATGCACCGAGCGAAGTACCACCCAGGTAAATTCTTTTTGGGTCAGCGATATGATGTTCAGCCAAACTGTCCGCCAGTAACTTTACCAACCGTTCTGGTGTGGTGAGTGCCAGGGTATTCATTTGGTGGTTAACGGTTGCAGTGGTATCAAATGGTGGCGAAGGCGGAAATTTGTTCCAGGTGCTGTCGGTTGGGCATTGGGGGAAAACGATGATCGCCTGGTATTTTTTCCGGACGGAATCCCTTAAGAAATCTTTGGCTACTCCGTAATATTTACTGCCTATGCCAAGTTGCAATTCATTATTATTTCCCCTAAAGCCGGCACCATGCAGGTATATGATTAAAGGATAAACTTTTTGTGCATTATAGTTTTCAGGATATAGTATCCGGTAACGCAGGGTGTCTTTGCCCTGGATAAACAAAGCTTTTTGATATAAGCTGAGATCCTGGGCGTTGGAAATTTTAAAACAGGTTAGTAAAATGAGAATAGCAATAATTTTTTTTGAATTCATGATAGCTATTATTAAGGATTTGGTGGTAAGAAATTACGCTAACACCAAATTGATGCCATATAGTTAGTGCCTTGTATAACAGCTAAATTAACTAAATTTTGTTGTAGAAATCGCTCATTTTTATTACAACGACGTTCGTTTCCAATTCACAATGGGGAGCCTATCTGTATGATTGATTAGGTATTACGTGAATGATGAACTGTAAAAATGACGCTTTTTTTATTTTTTATAAATAATTTAATCTTCATTACCCCCATACCCCATTAATTCCTTGTCTATCTTTTATAAAGACATCGAAACCTAATGGAACACATCAACGTTCAGGACCTTCTGGAAAAGCAAAGAACCGGCAAAATAACCCAGGCCGAAAGAGATTTGCTGGAAACCTGGTACACGCAATGGCAACCCGAAGAGCTTGAACTATCGGCCGAGGAGTTTGAAACGCTGAAAGCGCAAGTTTGGCGGGCGGTTAACCCCCATCGGAAAAATACATTTAAAATCACTACGTGGTACAGTATAGCCGCTGCTGTTGTGTTTATAGTGGTTTCCTCGTCAGCTTATTATTTATTAAATAAAACCGAACCGCAACCGGTAATTAAACAAGTTGCTGTAAAAGCGCCAGTTTACGATTTTAAGCCCGGAAGTAATAAAGCTTTACTCACCTTATCAGGCGGGCAACAAATTGCGTTGAACGATGCCAAAAATGGTCAACTAACTGCTCAAGGTACAGTAGTGGTAAGTAAAGCCGGCACGGGGCAAATAAAATACGGTAAGAATGGCCTTAATGGAAGCGCTGATGCTACAGCTTCTATGTTTAATACGCTTAGCACCCCAAGGGGCGGGCAATATCACGTCACCTTATCCGACGGTACCGAGGCCTGGCTTAATGCGGCATCATCAATAACCTATCCCGTAACTTTTGCTGTGAACGAGCGCCATGTGAAGGTGGTAGGCGAGGTTTACTTTGAGGTGGCTCATAATGCGCATAGCCCTTTTACCGTTTCTACAGCCAATCAGGAGGTAACCGTTTTAGGTACACATTTTAATCTAAAAGCGTATCCCGATGATCCGGCCACCAGCACTACCTTACTTGCCGGTAGTGTGAAAATTAAAAACATGTCATCAGGCGAATCGCGAATGCTGAAGCCCGGTCAGCAGGCAAAATTGAAAAACAATCAGGATCCTATCGTTATAAAAACCGTAAACGCAGATGATGCGATATCCTGGAAAAATGGTTATTTTCTTTTTGATAACCAGGATATTAACAGCGTGATGCGGATAATGAGCCGCTGGTATGATGTTGATATCGCTTATACAAATAACCGTAGAAGCGATAGGTTTGGAGGTACATTTTCACGCACATCAAACATGTCAGAAATACTGCACAATTTTGAACAGGTAAGCCACTTACGTTTTAAAATAGAAGCTAAAAAGATAATTGTAACCGACTAACACCACAATTGAACCAATTAAAACAACCATAAAAATCCCACAAAAAACACTAATTGAAGTAAAAGAAAAGGAGGTACTTATCGGAGAGATGTAGACAAGCCAACAAAAATGTATTGCAAAAAAAACCAAGGACGTTGCAGCGCCCCTGGCCATCAGTATAACTGAATAGGGTAATACAAATTAAGCTAACCAAATAGATTAAAAAATAAACCCAACTACCAAATGTATAAAAAATTTACTGAATTACTTTTCAGGAGGGATTCCTATGTATTTTCCAATTATATCCTAAAAATGAAGCTGACGATCATATTGATGGCTATCATGTTTTTTCAGGTAAAGGCAGAAATCTTCGCCCAGAAGATAAGCGTTGTAGCCAATAAGGCAAGTTTGTCGGAGGTGATTGCTCAGATCCGTACGCAAACTGATTACGATTTTCTGTACAATAATCAAACCCTGCAGGATGCCAAACTAATTACCATGAATGTTAAGAATCTTGATTTTAAAAAGGTTCTTGAAATGTGCTTTAAAGATCAGCCCTTTGGCTACGTCATTCACAACAAAACAGTACTGATAGTAGATAAACCTGCCGAAAAACCAGTGCAAGTTGCCAATGAAGTGCAAAAGCAAACCGTAAGTGGCGTTGTACAAGATTCTGCAACGGGCGAACTGCTGATTGGCGCAACAGTTGGTATTGAAGGTACTACCATAGGTACATTGACAAACGTACAGGGCGCTTTCACCCTTGATGCACCAGCGAGCACATCTGTGCTGGTTGTTTCGTACGTGGGTTATCAATCACAAAAAATAGTGGTGGGTAACCAAACCAATATCACCGTTAAACTGGTAAAAATTGAAACTAAGTTAGAGGATGTAGTGGTGGTGGGTTACGGTACCCGCGCTAAGGGAGCCGTTACCGGAGCCATATCTACCGTGAGATCAGACGTGTTTGAAAACAGGCCGGTTAATAATACTTTCGAAGCGCTGCAGGGCGCCGCGCCTGGCGTAACCATTACACGTGGTAGTGGGCAGCCGGGCAATCAGGGTTACAATTTACAGGTGCGCGGTTACTCATCTATCAACGGAAACGTTCCGCTGGTTTTAATTGATGGGGTACAGGGCGAACTTGGAACTCTAAACCCAAGCGATATTCAGGATATCACTTTCTTAAAAGATGCCGCCGCCGCTATTTATGGCGCACGCGCAGCCGACGGGGTAGTGATTGTGACCACCAAAAAAGGTAAAAAAGGCAATGGCAAGCCTGAAGTAGGCTATACCCTGAATTTTGGGATTAAGCAGCCTAATTACATGAAAAAAATGATGAATACCCAGGAGTTTGCCGAGTTTCAAAGCGAAGGCTTAACTAATGTGGGTATTGCAGGCTTTTCGCAATCAGTGTTTGATAATATCAAAGCCGACGCCGCTCCAAATCTGACAACAGGTTGGAATTACGGGCTGACCAATTACCCCGGCTTTTATGGCTATACAGATTGGAATAAGGCAATTTATAAAAATTCCAGCCAGCAAATTCATAGCTTATCTGTATCAGGAGCCGGCGAAAACAGTAATTACCTGATTTCTATGGGTTACAACCGAGATAATGGCACGCTAAGATTTGGCCAAAACTATGCAGACCGTTTTAACCTCCGGTTGAATTACGATTACAAATTAGCCAAGAACCTGAGTTTCCAAACCCGTACAAGTGTTGAAAATACGTTAACCAAAACGCCGACTATGCTGGGTAACGCTTTGCAAAACGTGGTTAGGCAGTTTGCATATCAGCCGGTTTATAATCAAACCGGGCAATTTTATGGCTATCAGGGTTATGAGAACCCGGCACAATCTTTAACCGAAGGTGGTTTGCAAACCAACTATTTCACCAGGATCAGCCCTAACTTCAAATTAGATTTTACTCCGGTAGAGGGCTTAACCATTACCGGCCAGGCTGCGGTAAGGCTGGATAACAGCAACGCCAACAGCACTTCGCCTACCTTCACTCGTTACAATTATGTCGGCGGCGTTCAGGATATCCGGAATACACCCAACCAGGCAACCTATAGCAACGGCCGTACGCTTTACCGCTTGTACCAGGTGTATGCCGACTATAACAAACGCTTTGGTCAGGATCATCAGTTTAACCTGACTGCCGGTAGTTCGTTGGAGCAAACAGATACTCAAGGTCAAAGCACTACCGGTTACAATTTCCCTGGCAACCAAATATTTACACTGAACCTGGCCGATCGTACCAACGTTGCCTACGCCAATTTTACAGGGAACGTAAGCAGCCAGGCGCTAAACTCTTATTTTGGCCGTTTCAGCTACACTTTTAAAAATAAGTTAACAGTAGATATTACCGGCCGCGCAGACGGAAGCTCGAAATTTGCGGCGGATAAACGCTGGAGCGCAGTGTTCCCGTCGGCAGCCGTAGCCTACACCTTATCCGAAGAAAGCTTCATCAAAAAAATGAACTTTTTTGATCTCTTAAAGCTGAGAGTATCATGGGGTAAAATGGGTAACCAGGATATCAGTTCATTAGGCTTATTCGATTATATTCCTTTGATATCTATTGGTGGGGTTTATCCTATAGGCTCGCCTAATGCAGGCTTACCGGGCGCAGTAGCTAACACAGCGTCGGCTACCCGTACCTGGGAAACGGTAGAGAACAAAAACATTGGTATCAACGCAGAGATCCTGAAATCGAGGCTTGCTTTCTCGTTCGATTATTACAACAAGATCAACGATGATATGCTGGTGGCTATTGCCGTTCCTGCTACTTTTGGCGGTACGCCACCATCATCAAACCAGGGTAAACTGGTTACCAAGGGGTTTGATGCGGCGCTGACCTGGAAAGATCAGATTAAAGACTTCCGTTATAGTGTTTCTTTATTACTAAGTAATAGTAATAACACACTGGTCGAACTAAAAAACACCGACAATTATCAGGAAGGACTGAACAATTACAGAAAAGGTTATTCCATTAGTTCTTACTTCGGATACGTTTATAATGGCATCATCAAAACCCAGGCACAGCTTGATGATTATAAGAAACTTCAAGGCGTACCCAGCCGTATAGCCATTGGCGATGCTATGTACAAAGATGTTGATGGCGACGGTAAGTTAACTGCCTTTGGCGATAAATCACAAGGCTTACCGGGGGATATGGTTTACTTAGGTAACGCTTTGCCACACTATACTTATTCAACAAATATCAACCTGGGTTATAAACGTTTCGACCTGTCGGTATTTATCCAGGGCGTTGGTAAGCGGGATATTCAGTATGGCGGTAATATTGCCACGCCGAATGTGTATTTCTGGCCTTCGTTAGAGTATTATTACGGAAAAACCTGGTTGCCAAGCCGTCCTGATGCACCTTTCCCACGCTATGTAATGGGTTCGGTTGGTTATGATGATCTGCGGAGCTACGATTACCATACCTCAAGTCTGACCATGCAAAACGCAGCTTACCTGAGGTTTAAGGTGATTACCCTTGCTTATAATTTACCTACGGTGGTAGCCAATAAAATGAAAATGAAATCGGCCCGCATTTACTTCAGCGGCCAGGATTTGTTTACCATATCGAAAGGTACGTTAGGCGGAAACTTCGATCCGGAAGACGGAACCAGAGCCGAAGGCACCTATCCGCTTAACAAAGTTTATTCATTGGGTTTAGATGTGAGGTTTTAAAGGATAAGATCATGAGAAAAAATATTAAATTAAAATATAAAGCCATTATATGCCTTTCAGTTTTACTGACAGGTATAATTTGGTCGGGTTGTAAAAAGCAACTTGATCTGGTATCGCAGGATTCCATTACCGATGCCACCTTCTGGAAATCGCCCAGCGATTTTAAGCTGGCTGCCAATTATTTGTACCGGAGTTTAGACAGGTTTGGCACGGAAGATTGCGAATCGGACATTGCTTTTAACACGCCAAACAGCGTGAGCAATGGCGCATTAGCGCTTTCAGAAACTTCGGGCCAATGGACCAGCAGCTACACCAATATCAGGGCCTGCAATAAAATTATTGAAAAAGGTGCAGCCTTTACCGATGCCGAGACTAAAAGGTATGTAGCCGAAGCTAAGTTTTTCCGCGCCTGGTATTTCTGGAAAATTATGCGCTTGTATGGTGGCGTGCCGTTAATTACCAAAGTGCCGACAACAACCGACGATATTATTCTTTTTGCTCCAAGATCAACTCAATCTGAAACGGCAGATTTTATCCTGAAAGATTTGGATGACGCTAAAAACGATTTGCCTTTACAATCAGATCTTTCTGCACCCGATATCGGCAGGATCAGCAAAGGGGCGGCTTATGCGTTAAGTGCGCGGGTTGCCTTATATCAGGGTACCTGGCAAAAATATCGCGGCGCAGCCGATGCAGGCAAGTATATCGATGCAGCTATTGCCGCCTCAAACGCCGTAATTGGCAGCGGCAAATATGCATTGTACACCGGGCAGGGTGCGCAAAGCTATCGTTATTTGTTTATCGAGGCAGGCGATGATTCTAAAGAATCTATTTTAGACCGCCGGTACGCGCGTAATATCATCGGCCAAAGCTATCCGTATGATTTGGATGGTTCGGGTTATAATCCCACCAAAAAACTGGCCGATATGTACCTGGATAAAAACGGTTTGCCAATTACTAATCCGGGCAGTACTTTCCAGGGATATGGAACCATGACATCCGAATTTCAAGATCGCGATCCGCGGATGACCATGACGATGACTATCCCAGGTACAATGACAAACCGCGTGTTTAACGCAACGGTAAAAGTGGCAAATTATCCCGATAAGCCTCAGCGTAACCCAAACACCGGATATATCTTATACAAGTATATGTCTGAGGATCCTACCGCAAATAACTCAGGGCAATTAGGTGACAACAGTTTGTTTGATTTTGACCGTCACCTGATCCGTTATGCTGAGGTATTATTAATTTATGCCGAAGCTACCTTCGAAAAAGGCGGTACAATCAGCGATGCCGATCTGGATCTTTCTATTAACAAAATACGCGACAGGGCCGGTATGCCACACCTAACAAATGCTTTTGTTACTGCCAATGCGTTGGATATGAAGACAGAAATCCGCCGTGAACGGACTATTGAGCTTGCGCTGGAAGGTTTCAGATATGATGACCTGCGCCGCTGGAAAATTGCAGAAACAGAGCTTCCGCAGGATGTTAAGGGTATCAAGGTTAAAGGGTCAACCTGGCAAACTTATCCGTATTACAGCAGTGCAGCCAATCAGGCTAAGGCCGATGCGAATGGCTTTTTTACTTCAGAAACCAATCGCAAATTCGACCCAAATAAAAACTATTTGCAACCGCTTCCAACTAAAGAAGTTGCATTTTACTTAGCCAGTGGCTACGTTTTGCAACAAAACCCGGGTTGGTAATCTTATCTTTAACCGGGCTGTTAAGCCAGCCCGGTTACTTTCTCTTTTAACCAATTAAAATATAATGAAAATTAAAACCAGCCTGAATTTGTTTCGCTTGTTGCTATGCGCGATTGCTTTTTTCTCTTCATTACGTGTTTTCGCTGCCGGGGATGCGCCTAAAATTGTGAACATCGTCAATTTTATCAGGCTGCTTGAACCGCGTGATCCTAAAATCACGCAGGATGTATTGTATCAAACAGTAGTAAAGCAGGTTGATATCATGAAAAAATACAATCTGCCCGGTACTTTTTTATTGCAGTACGATGCTTTGATGGATTCGCGCTATCAAAAATTATTGAAGGAGCTTCCTAAAGAATCTTTTGAAATAGGAGGGTGGTGGGAAATCCCGCAGCCACTGGTTGAAAAAGCCGGTCTAAAATGGCGGGGACGTTATCCCTGGGACTGGCGGGCTAACATCGGCTTTTCAACAGGTTATACCCCGGCCGAAAGGGAAAAATTAATAGACGTTTATATGGCCGATTTTAAAGCGATTTTTGGCTACTATCCAAAATCTATTGCATCGTGGTTTATTGATGCCTATAGTATCAACTATATGTACCAAAAGTATCATATCGTAGCTACGGCCAACTGCAAAGATCAGTACGGTACCGATGGTTACACACTTTGGGGAGGTTACTGGAACCAGGCTTACTATCCAAGTAAAATCAACTCGTACATGCCGGCACAAAACGCGCAAAATCAAATTCCAGTGCCTGTGTTCAGATTATTAGGCAGCGATCCGGTTAGGCAATATGATACCGGTTTGGGTGGTGGCAGGCAGGGCGTTATTACGCTTGAGCCTGTGTATCCAAGAGCAGGTGGCAGCACTGCCTGGGTTAACTGGTTTTTAAACACCTTTGCCGATGATCCGGCGCTTGGCTTTAACTATACCCAGGCGGGTCAGGAAAATTCATTTACCTGGGATGCCATGTCTAAAGGGTTTGAAATCCAGATGCCTTTGCTTGCCAAACTGCGCAGCGAGAACAAGGTAAAGATTGAAACGCTGGAAGCATCGGGGCGATGGTTTAAAAACAAGTATAAAGTTACGCCGGCAACATCGTTTGCGGTAAGTAAGGATATTGAGGGCAGCGACCTTAAAACGCTTTGGTTTAACAGTCGCTTTTACCGGGTTAATATGCTTTGGGAAAAAGGCGGGTTACGGATTCGCGATATTCATTTGTTTAACGAGAAGTTGCCATCGGTATACGAAACACAGCCGGTAACATCAAACGAGTGCACCTTTTTTACACTACCTGTAGTTGATGGTTATTTATGGAGTACCCGCGACCATTTAGCCGGCCTGCGATTGATGGCTGTTGTTGATGGTAAAGAGATTTTACTTCAAGGCGAAGACCCTAAATTCTCTAAAACCGGCGAATCGGCAATGAATGTAAGCTGGCCATTAACATCTGTTGAAGGTACGCTTGAGATGAAACTGGATGAGAAGCAACTACAGATAAAATTGATTAGCGCCAAACCCCTTACCTGGTATTTTGACCTGATAACTGCCGATGGAAAAAAATTGCCTTTCAGCGCAGTAAATAAACAAAATGTGGCCTGCCGCTTTGAGGGTATGGATTATAAATTAACAGCAAGCAAAGGCACTTTTGCCAAACCCGAAAACGGTGCGGCGTTCAGGATCAGCCCTGAAGCAAATAGCATTTTACTGAATTTAGATAAACAGTAATAAAGATCATCTCTCCGTATCTGGTCTCGCCCGAGACGGTATAATTGGTTGGCCCTGATGTGGTAGTCAGGGCCTTTTTATGATATAAAGGACCATTTTACCTGACAGGAACATTTACGCTTGTTATAAGATTACAATGACAGGGTAGTGTCGCGTTTAAGCATTACATCCCGCAACGAAGTGAAGATCTTACGCCCTCCGTATTTTACCCAGATATTAGACCAACTGCTGGTATCGTAACCAAGGAAGGTAACAAATGGATTCTCTTCTTTAAATCCTGTGAAGGCTGTGCCGGTATACAAAAGCTCAAGCCCTTCTGATAGTTCTTCTTTAGTGATCATGTTGTAAAGATTGAGTGTATGCTAATAACGATTAAAGATTGGGATTGTTTTTAATTCCCTGACCAATAAAAATCAGGTAATGATGAAGATTACTATTGCGGACAGGAACAATGCAACCAGCACGGTCACGGTCCAAAATCTGAGTTGTAAGTTCATGCCCTAAAATAAACAATAGCCCAACTAACTGCAAAAAAGCATAGTAACATTGATGTTGCGGGGGGTTGCATAACCTGCGAGATTGAAATTTAGTTAATCCGAACAATTTATATCCGGGAAATTACCCAGCAAAAGAAAGGTTAATCGAATGGATTTAATGAATAGTTAATGAAAACATAAACTTTGGGTAAAGTACTTTATGAAGACCAGGGCGACTTCATGATAAACAAAATCAAAATCATGAAAAAACATCAACCACTGAAAATTGCCCAATTGGGTGTCTTGACAGTTGCGCTGCTATTTAGTCTATCAGCCTGTAAAAAAGAGACTTTGCAAACGGAAGCAACGGTGAATGGACAAGCCATTGATGGTGCTGCGCAGCCAAAACTTAAAACCGCGGCAGCCTACAGCACACCTAATGCCATTAAAGTCTTATCGTTCAACGTGCGTCATAACGATGCTTCCGATCCGCAAACCATTACCCAGCGCCAGCCCGAAATCCGTCAGATCATCGTAGACAACAATCCGGATATCTTCGGTATGCAGGAATTTTCAGATAACTCGTTCGAAAATTGGTTTATCCCGCAAATGGCTTCGTTAGGTTACGGAGTTTATTACGATGAATCGGCCGGTATGGGTACACCCAAAGTAATCTTTTACAAAACTGCCCGCTTTACTATGCAAAGCAGCGGCACCGTAGTTATTGGTCCAACTAATACAGGTACCTGGGCTGTGATCCTGGATAACACCAGCAGCCAACGATACTTTGTTTGCAACAGCCACTGGCAATTCGATTCGCAAACCGTGCGGATTCAAAACTCTCAGAACCTGGTTGCCGCTATTCAACAGCATAATACCGATAACCTGCCCGAAATTGTTTTCGGCGATTTTAACGCACAGCCGGGAGCAACCGAAGTAGAAAATTTGAAAAGCAGCCTTGATTTGGTAGATGCCTTGCAGGACAGTGCAGGCGATTTAACTTTCCACGGCTGGAATGCGACCGGATTATCTAAAATTGACTGGATGACCAGCGACCGCAGCATGGCTTACACCAGTTATGATGTTATTACCACCAGCTATAACGGCTTTTGGCCTTCAGACCACTGGCCGGTAACCGCTACTTACATTCCCGGCATTTTTGGCGGTGCGCATGTAGATGCCAATGGTAAAAGTGCTAACGCCGATACCGATTTCTTTTTCGCGGATATTAACGGCGATGGTAAGGATGATAAAGTGTATTGGAACCCAACGTTTGATAGCGGCCGTCCGCAAATCTTTTTATCTAACGGCAACGGTACTTTCGCAGCTACGGCAGTGGTACACGCCGCAGGAGCATCTACCGCAACTACCACCAGGTTTTATTATGCAGATGTGAACGGTGACGGTAAAGCTGACGAGATTCAATGGGATCCCACTAAAAATTCGGGACATACACGCGTTTACCTGGCTACAACCGGCGGCAACTTTAGCGGCACGGTAATAGATAACCCGGAAGGCACCAGCGCCGGCACCACTACTATTTACAATTTTGCCGATGTAAACGGCGATGGTAAAGCAGATAAGATTTACTGGAATGCCACCTTCGATTCAGGCCATACCCGCGTTTACCTGGCAACGTCGGGCGGCAGCTTTAGCGGTACAGTAGTTTCGGGCACAGTTGGCGCCAGCACCACCGGCGGCACTCAATTTTGGTATGCCGATGTAAACGGCGATGGCAAACAGGATAAAATTTTATGGCATCCATCTATCAATTCGGGCCTGCCGGCTGTTTATTTGTCAAACGGCGATGGCAATTTCACGGCATCGTCGTCGTTTAACTCGGGCGCCAGCAGCGGCGTGGCCGATACCCAGTTTTATTTTGCCGATGTTAACGGCGATGGAAGAGCCGATAAAATTTACTGGCAGCCGGGCAATTACCTGGGTAAGCTAAAGGTGTATTTTTCGCAAAGCGGAAACGTGTTTAACGGGCCGGTTTACTCGTTACGCGGTACATCGCAAAGCAGCGATACCCATTTCTTTTTTGCCGACCTGAATGGCGATGGTAAAGCCGATCAGATCCGGTGGAACTATTCGGAGAATAGCGGCGAGCTTCGCAACTATTTCGGAAAGTAATAATTTACTGAAAGCCCTGAAGAAAATTCTTCGGGGCTTTCTCTTTATAGTTGTAGGCCCGGCAGCAGACTTAAAATTAGCTTAACATTGGAAGCTTTATTTTTGACTGCCGAATGAAACACTTGACTGACCAGGAACTGCTTTCAGCGATGAAGGAAAACGAGCACCGGGCGCTTGATGCCCTGTTCGATAGGTACTGGCAACCACTCTACCGCTTGGCCCGTGCGCGATTGCAGGATAATGATGCCGCACAGGACATTGTACAGGAGTTATTTATTAAGCTTTGGCAACGCCGCGAAAATCTTACGATAGATGGTTCGTTGGAAAACTACCTGCAAGGTGCCGTCCGTTTAAGTGTTATCAGCCATTTTCGTTCTAAAAAAATCACTACAGTTCAGTTAGATGACGCTTTGGAACGCTTGAATATGCTGGAAAGCTCCATCGCTTCGATGACTGATTACCTGGAACTGGAAAAGACCCTGGAGCAGACTTTAGAGTTGATGCCGGATATGCTGCGTAAAGTATTTGAGTTACGCAGTCAGCATCGTTCGGTTAAAGAAATTGCCGGTGAGTTGGGCCTGGCCGATCAGACGGTTAAAAATTATATTTCAGAAGTACTGCGCCGCTTACGCCTGGCTGTTGCCCAAAAACATCCGGAAAAACATTTAACCTACCTCTCCCTTTTATTGGCTATGCTTTACAAATAGTTAATATAATCATAACATTTTCTAAAAGTACTTTTCGCCCTTTGCCGCGACTTCTCATTGAAAACACGGCAAATGGATAACCCCCAACTTAAACAATTATTTGAACGCTACGAAAGTGGTAACGCTAACGAGACTGAACGCGCACTGGTAGAAGCATGGTATCGCTCATACCGCGGCGACGAAGCAGAAATTTCTGAAACCGACGCGATTGAACTGGCAGCCAAAATGCAAGCCCACATCAGGCAAAATACAATTACACCCACCATGGTCCGGATGCCGTTTTGGCGCGCCGCTGCGGCAGCTTTCCTTATTGGTGTCACCGGTTTGGCGGGCTGGGGCTTGTTTGGCCGTAAAGCAGAAACTTTGTTAGTTACCGGCAGCCCTGAATTAAAGAAGGTGCAATTGCCCGATGGTTCGCAGGTTTGGATCAACTCTGCCAGCCGTTTCCGTTTCCCTAAGCATTTTAGTGGAAAACTTCGCGAAGTTACACTGGAGGAAGGAGAGGCTTTTTTCAGTGTGATACATGACAGCGAACACTCCTTTATAGTACATACCGCCAAGCTTGATGTACAAGTTTTAGGTACTTCTTTCGATATAAAAGCCTACCAGCAACTGGATCAAATTAGCATAAGCGTAGCCACCGGCAAAGTGGGCGTTACACGCGAAGGGCGCAGTTTGGGTATGCTTACGCCCGGTCAGCAACTGGATTATTTGATTACTTCAGATCAAACACAAATCAAGCTAAACGGCATCAACGATGCAAGCTGGACTACCGGCGCAACCAACTTGCGCGATGCCAATTTTAACGAGCTGGCTTTAGCCTTTAAAAATAATTATGGTTTAACGCTAAAAACCAATAGCGCAATTATTGCTAACTACCGGTTTACGCTTACGCTGTTGCAAAAGCTGCCTGCCGAACAGGCGGTGGAACTTGCAGCGGCCCTGCACCAAAGCCGGTACAGAAAGGAGGGAAATGCGGTAGTTTTCTATTAAACCAAAAACAGCTCCGGCGGCAACCGGAACTGCTTCATTTTTTATTGCAGCCTGTAGGACGGCAATCCCGGCGCAATTGCTTTGTAATCGTTTCAAAATCACATCAGCCCATCAAAAATATGAATTATTATACACAATGGTGTAAGCGTTTTATGCGTATCAGTATTTTATCATTTACCATTTTACTCACCGCCGGTCTACTATCGGTTAGTGCCTCCGGCGTAAACGGACAGGCTCTTAATAAGCAGGTGGATATCAGTTTTTCCCGACAAACCTTAGATAAAGCCATAAAGCAACTGGAAAAAACGGCCAATACCCCCTTTGCTTATGATGCCGTTTATCTCGGTTTAAATCAAAAAACCATTGGCCCGGCTACTTTTAGCCAGCAACCTTTGGCAGCGGTGCTTGGTCGCTTATTGTCAGGTACCGGCATTACTTTTAAGGAAGCATCCGGCAATATCCTGTTGAATAAAAGCCAGCAGCAGGGCAGACTTTACGGTAAAGTTACCGACGAAAATGGCGACCCCCTGCCCGGCGCATCTGTGCGCGTAGCAGGCAGTACTGCCGGGGCTTTGGCTGACGCAAACGGTAACTACACCCTTAACCTGGCCGAAGGTACTTATGCCATCCAGGCCAGCTACGTAGGCTATCAAATACAGGAGTTTAAAGATATCCTGATCTCGGCCGATAAGCCGCACCAATTAAACATCACCTTTGCGGGCACCAGCCTGTTAAAAGAAGTAACAGTGAGTTACGGTAAACAACGTACCCGCGAAGTAACCGGTGCAGTAACCGAAATTAAAACCCTGCCCATGCAGGATATGCCGGTAATGCAGTTTGGCCAGCAATTGCAGGGCAAGGCGGCCGGCGTTAGTGTAACGCAGTCCAGCGGCCAACCTGGTCGTGGTGTTTCGTTCCGCATCCGTGGCGCGGCCTCTTTAGCTACCGATTATCAACCATTATTTGTGATAGACGGATTGCCGATTACAGGTAGCATCAATAACATCAACCCTGAAGAAATTGAAACTGTTACCGTTTTAAAAGACGCATCGGCGACCGCTCTGTACGGTTCGCGTGCGGCTAATGGTGTGGTATTATTAACAACCCGTCACGCTAAACCCGGCGATCCGAAGATTGAATTTGATATGAATCTGGGTGTGCAAAAAATCCCTCGAGGCAGCGTACCTAAGGTGATGAATGGGGAAGAGTGGGCGCAGTTTATGAACGAAAAGTTTACGGATGCTAAAACTTACGAGAACCCGGCTACAACTGTTCCAGATATCTACCAAAACCCATCGCAATACGGCGAAGGTACCAATTGGTTTAACCTGTTAACCCGTTCGGCGCCTATCCAGCGTTATAATCTGAATATCCTTTCGGCCCGCGAAAAATCATCAAGCGCTGTAATCTTTGGTTATGAATCGCAGGATGGTGTGGTGATCAATACCAACAGTAAATTATTCTCGCTACGCATTAATAATGATGTTAGCGTAGGCAATCATAATCAATTGAAGCTAGGCTTTAATTTGGCGCCAAGCTACCGTATGGATCACAACAACCGTTTAACCAGCGATGGCGTTGGTGGTTTTTACGAAAGAATTTTTGAAGCCAGTCCTATCAATTCGCCCTATAATGCTGATGGTACTTTGGCTACCGGCGCCTATTCTACCGGGATGACTACTTACGTTAATCCGTTGGCTTTATTAACCAAAAGCCAGGATGATTATATCACTACCCGTATTTTAGGTAACGGTTATTTAAGCTGTGATTTTTTACCGGGTTTAAGCGGTAAACTAAACGTAGGTGTAGATAAAGGCGCAGAGACCCGTAACCAATTCTCTCCATCAATCGCATTATCTACATCGTCAGCCGCACCGGTGGCTTCTACAGGTTTGTCAAGTTCGGTTGATAACTTCTCGTACACTGCAGAAGGTTATCTGAATTATGAAAAAACTTTCCTGAAAGATCATCACCTTACTGCGTTAGCAGGTTACTCTGCACAACGTTTCGAGTCTAAAAGTAACTCGGTTAACGGTACCGGTTTCCCCAGCGATGATATCCCTTATTTAAGCGCGGCAACCGTTATCTCAGCAGGTACAAGCGGTACTACACAGTATTCTTTACTGTCAGCCATAGGTCGTATCAACTACGATTATAAAGGCCGATACCTGTTGCAGGGTGCTTTACGATCAGATGGTTCATCCCGCTTTGGAGCCGATCGTAAATACGGTTATTTCCCTTCAGTATCTGCTGGGTGGGTGGTAAGCGATGAGTCGTTTATGAAGGATTTTAGCAAAATCGATTTGTTGAAAATCCGCGCCAGCTATGGTATTACCGGTAATAACAGCTTTGGCAACTTTACGGCTATCCCAACCTTATCTAACTATAACTACATTTTAAATGGCGTATTAGTGCAGGGGCAAACCATTGGGTCGTTAGGGAACACAGAGTTGGCTTGGGAACGTAACCGTCAGTTTGATTTGGGTGTGGAGTTAGCGATACTGAAAAATCGTATCACTTTTAATTATGATTATTATCATAAAGTATCGGATGGTTTAATTCAGGCACGCCCAATTCCGCGTGCATCTGGTTTTGTGAATATCCAGTATAATATCGGTCAATTTGAGTTTTGGGGACATGAGTTTACCTTAAACACGGTGAACACTACAGGTAGAGTAGGCTGGACCACTAACCTGAACGTAGCTGTCGAACGTAACCTGATCCTGAACTTAGTTGATCCGGGTTACCTGCGCCGTAACAACACCGTAACTTCCGACTATTACCGTAATCAGGTGGGTCATCACTTAGGCGAGTTTTACGGGTTTGTGAACCTGAGGCTTTATAAAGATGCTGCTGATTTGGCCAGCTCGGCTAAATACAAGAGTACCGGCCTATCCGATAACGGATCATCAGACATCGGTACCCTGAAAATGAAAGATTTGAACGGCGATGGTATTATCGATGACGTAAACGACCGTACTTTCATCGGCGACCCGACCCCAACGTTTACCTACGGGATCACCAATAATTTCACCTACCGCAATTTCGATCTGAGTGTAACCATGTCAGGTCAGGTAGGGGGTAAGCTATTAGCCGCAGCTAAGTGGGCTTATCTGACTAACCTTGATGGTTCGCGCGTGCCACTTGAGGCCGCGGCAGACCGCTGGAGATCGGAAGCTAACCCGGGTTCGGGCGTTTACCCGCGTACCAAAACCGGTACTACGGCTATCGGTCGTTCGGTAAATACCCAATGGGTAGAGAGTGGTACTTACCTGACCGCTAAGAATATTTCTTTGGGTTATAACTTCAAACTGAAAAACGCTTTGTTGCTGAAAAACCTGCGCGTTTATGGTTCAGTGCAGCAGGCCTTTATCCTTACCGGTTACACCGGTGGCTCAAATCCTGAAATTGCTCTTTCTGGCCAGGATGCTATCAATGGTATCGGGGTAGATGAAAATGCTTATCCGGTTCCGCGCACGTTCTCTTTTGGTATCAACGCAACTTTTAAATAAAAATCAGCTATGAAAAATAAATATATACTGTTGGTACTGGTGCTGTTAACTACCGCCACGGCCTGCAAAAAAAGCTATATCGACCTGGCTCCCGAAGATTCACTTTCGCCCAGTACTTTCTATCAAACCGACGATCAGTTACAGCAAGCAGCAATTGCAGCTTATGTTCCGCTGCGCGATCTGCTGATCAACGATTATCATACCTCTGAAATGCGGTCGGATAATACACATTACCTGCCTAACCCGGTAAACCGCGGTACGGCTACTGTTTATCGCGAAAATGTATCTGATTGGAACAATGATGCCAATAATGATTACGTTAATGCCGTTTACTATCACTGCTATACCAGCATTTCGCGCGCTAATATCGTAATTGGCCGTATCCCCAATGCCGCTAAAGCTACCGATGCCGGCAAAGCTCGTGCCGATGGTCAGGCAAAATTTTTACGCGCCTGGAACTATTTTAAGTTGGTACGTTTGTTTGGTGCAGTGCCTTTATACCTGACTGAAGTAAGCAAGGCGGAAGACGCATTTAAAGACCGCTCTAAAGTAGAGGAAGTTTACGCACAAATTATTGCCGATGCTAAGGATGCTATTACCGAATTAAAAGCGCCCGCCAAATTCCCGCAAACCGGCGAAGCCACCAAAGGCTCAGCCACGATGCTACTGGCTGATGTTTACGTAACCCTGAAACGTTACGCTGATGCAGAGACCTTGCTGGCTACCTTACCAGCCATGGGTTACGGACTGAACGCCAATTACGCCGATGCCTTCCTGCCGACGAATAAGAACAGCAAGGAGTCTTTATTTGAGGTACAATACCTGGAAGGGACCGCCGCGGGAAGCCAGCCTAATACTTTCGTATTTCAGTTCTTGCCAAAAACTACCACTACGGTATTAATTACCGGTGCCGTGGCCAGTAATACTACCGGTTCGGGTTGGAATATCCCATCGTTTGATATCCTGAAAACTTATGAACCGAACGATAAACGCCTGGAAGCATCAATAGGAATTGCCGAAGGTACTTTTGATGCCAGTTTTATCATGAAGATCACTGCGGTAAAAAGCCCGGTTAATTACGTTACTCCGGCTAATTTGCAAAGCACGCCTTACATTAAAAAGTTTGTGCACGGTCCTTACGCCTCGGCCACCAACTCAGGCGAAAACTGGCCGATCTACCGTTATTCGGAAGCTTTATTATTGCTGGCTGAAGCTCAAAACGAACAAGGTAAATCGCCATTGACCGCGCTAAATGCAGTTCGCCAGCGCGCGGGCTTACCGGCATCTACCGAAACCAACCAAGGTACCTTGCGCAGTATTATTTTGCATGAACGTCGTGTAGAGCTGGCTTTCGAGAATAAACGTTTTAATGATCTGCAGCGCAGTACAGATGGCTTAACTATTATGCAGGCTTACGCAGCTAAAGCTAAAACCACCTATACCAATCTGGAAAATAACGCCTTCGATATCCAGGCTTACAAGTTCTTGTTCCCGATACCATTGCCGGAACGTAACCTGAATCCCGGTATGTCGCAAAACCCAGGCTATTCATTTTAATGCGATCATACATGACAATCAGAAAAAATATCATCATAGCAGCTATTGCCTTAGCATTGCCGGGCTTAGCACAAGCGCAACTGGATACTTTGCAGCGCGTAGTTCCTAACCGCAGCAATAAAAGCAGTCAACTGACTAAACCCTATGTGGTGCTGATATCGGCTGATGGTTTCCGTTGGGATTATGCTAAAAAATATCATGCCGAAAACCTCCTTCGCCTGTCTGGCGAAGGGGTGGCAGCGCAGGCCATGATCCCGTCGTTCCCGGCTTCTACACATGCCAATCATTTTACGTTGGTCAGTGGTTTGTATCCATCGCATTCGGGTATTGTTGGTAATGCTTTTTATGATGCCAACCGCAAACAAATGTTTAAACCCAGCGATGGTACCTTTTTTGGTGAAGAACCAATTTGGGTAACTGCTGAAAAACAAGGCATGCTGACAGCCAGTTTTTATTATATCGATACACAGGCGCCCATTAAAGGCATACGACCAACTTATTCCTACCGCCCAAATGCCGGGAAAGAAATTTTTGTGAAAGACCGGGTTGCCGCCATTAAACGCTGGCTGAGCCTGCCCGAAGATAAGCGCCCGCATTTTATTGCCTGCTATATTCCTAACGCCGATCATGCCGGTCATACTTTTGGGCCTGACTCTAAAGAAGCCGAAGAAGCGGTGAAGTTTATTGACGATGCAGTAGGGCAGATGGCCGCAGCCGCCAAAGAGAGCGGCTTACCGGTAAACTTCATTTTTGTATCAGATCACGGTATGACGCCGATTAACCCTAAGGCTTTAGCCGTTCCTTCATCTATCGATACTGCTAAGTTTGTTTGCGTGGTACAGGGCAATTACGTTTGCGTGCATGCCAAAAATCAGGCAGATATTATGCCGATGTACGAAAAACTAAAAGCCGAAAAAGCCCCGGGTTTTGATGTGAAACTTAAAAATGAACTGCCTGATTACGATCACTTCGGCCCGGCTGATGACAAATATAATCGTATTGGTGATATTATGTTGATGGCGCACTACAACCAGGTTTTTGCAGCTAAAGCGCCGAAAGGTGCACACGGTTTCAGCGCTTACGAGGTGAAGGATAACCAGGCTACCTTTTACGCCTGGGGGCCGGCCTTTAAACCGCACACTGTGATTCCTGCATTTGAAAATGTGGAAGTGTATGATTTAATGACGACGATACTGGGTATCGAACCCTTAAAGAATGACGGAAAGGGAACGCTGGCTTCGCAAGTATTGAAATAGTTAGCAGATCAGCTTATCAATAAATACTAAAAAAGCCTGTAAGTTAAATACTTACAGGCTTTTTAATTAAAGGCTATCAGTCTTATTGGCTGTTGCCTTTTATCACCGTCTCTTTCGCACCTTCAACACTGTTAGATTGCCTGATGGTGAGCTCAGTTCCGTTAAATTCACAAATAAATAGTTCGGTATGCGGGCTTTCAATATAGCGCAAGGTGAGTTGCAAAGTATGGTCATCTTTCCAGGTATAGCTACCGGCCACTTTAGCCGGGAATAACATGCTGCGAATCTCTTTAGCGTTGGCGGTAAGCGAAGGGCCAGGTTTATTAGTTGTGCCGGTTAGCCAGGTGCCTGCGCCAAAATCAAGCCGATAATTTGCCGTATCGCCTTTAATGTTAAGTTGATAACTACCGTTGTTAAGTTTGTGGAACTGAATACTACTGAAGTTGGATTTATTAGCACTTAGCGTATAAGATTTGCCATTTAAATCGAACGTGCCTGAGCTTTTGGCAAGAGGAGGAAGTGATAGGTCGGCTAAGGCTTTTTGTAACTGAGTATCTCCTGTGGTATTGGCCGGAAGTTTACCGGGATGCATGGCAGGCAACAGGTATTTCCAAACTAAATTCAGTTCGCCCTGCATGTCCGAAGTTTCGGCGGTAACGGCCAATACCGCATCCTGATCAGGCATTACAATCATATACTGCCCGAAAGCGCCATCGCCACGAAAGGCGTTATTACGGCAGCGCCACATCTGGTAACAATAGCCCTGTTCCCAATCGCTTGAATCTTTTTTAGCCTGGGGCAAATTAGGATGCTGGATAATCTTTACCGTACTGGCTTCTTCGGCCCAGCCTTTAGGCAGAATCTGTTTACCGTTCCACTTGCCTTTTTGCAGAAAAAGCTGTGCAAATTTGGCCATGTCCTCAGTTTTTAAACGTAGTCCCCAGCCGCCTGTATTAACACCTTTCAGGTCAGTCTCCCAATCCATACCGCTAATGCCCAGCGGGCTGAATAAGCGTGGCTTCAGATATTCTAACACCGTTTGGCCAGTCACTTTTTGGACTATGGCCGAAAGCATGTAGGTTCCCAAGGAGTTATATAGGAAAACAGTACCCGGTTTATGCACAATAGGCGTAGCCAAAAAGCTTTTTACCCAATTGGTATCGGCAGATATTCGGCTTGGTTCAGGATCTTGCCCATCCGACATCATCAATGCATCTTTAACGGTAAGCGAAGCCAGATTATCACTGACATTAGCCGGCAACTGATCAGGGAAAAACGAAACTACCTTACTATCCAGCGAAAGCTTTTTTTCGGAGATGGCAAAGCCAACGGCTGTAGCCGTAAAGCTTTTACTGCAAGAGTAAAGCGAATGCCGCAAATCGGGCCCATACGGGTTCCAGCAACCTTCCGCCACTACTTTGCCATGGCGTACAAGCATAAAGCTATGAAACTCGGTTTTGCTGCTACGGGTGGCATTTACAAAATCAATAATCCCTTTAGCATCGACACCCTCGGCTTCAGGTACGCCGCGCGGCAATTGCTGAGCGTTAATGCTAAAGCTTAAAAATAAGGAAACAATAAACAGGATATTACGTACAAATGAAGGCATAGCGGATATGATTGGTATCGCTAATGTAAACAAAATCGCACTATCTTAGAAAGATGAATAACAGTGATGCCCAACACGAGCGGATTGCCAAAATGACCTTCGGCTCGGTTTATCCGCATTATGTAGCCAAGGTAGAAAAGAAAGGACGGACCAAAGCAGAACTGGGTGAGGTGATCTTCTGGCTAACCGGTTTTAATCAGGATCAGTTAGAAAAACATATCTCCGCCAAAACCAATTTCGCTGATTTTTTTGATGAAGCGGCGCTACACCCCAATGCTTCGTTAATTACCGGAGTAATCTGTGGCTATAGGGTAGAGGCAATAGAAAATCCCCTGACGCAAAAGGTGCGCTACCTTGATAAACTGGTAGATGAATTAGCTAAAGGGAAAAAAATGGAGAAAATACTGCGATAATCATACTATTTCACAATATGCGTATTTATTAACGGTTGTCTGTAAGCTGATAATAGTCAGCTTTTCACAACTAATTGCTATAATTGTATAAACTAATACTCATGTTTCAGATACTGCTTTATACCGCTTTGATACTTTTTTTACTGCACGTAATCCTTTTGCTGGCAGCTTTCCCTAATGCAGAATTAGCACGCAAACGTTATTTTTACTCGCATTTAACGCTGTGGTTAACCGGTATTGTTGTATTAATTATGGCCATATTATATCGGGGCACAGGTCGTTCCGGCTTCTTTGATTATTTTGATACTACTTTAAAAATCGTGATGATCCCGGTGTTTACTGCCGCGCTATCGTTCGTAGCGCATTTAATTGTAAAATCGGTTGTGTTGCCAATGATGAGTAAAAAGTAAGGCCAATGCGTTGGTTAATCACTAATATTCCTGTATTTATACAATTGAAAGATAGTTGCCAATAAAAATCCGTAAAAAACTTTAGGAATCTGCTAACCTATTTGCCCCGGTTACGTATAAAGACATAACATCCTACGTCTGCCATAACTTTATTCATTCAACATGGCACACGTAAACAATATTTGTACGTTAGGAAGGCGTATATTATACCTCCGCACCGAAAGGCACATCACCCAAACTGAATTAGCTATTTTGCTTAACAAAGATGTGTTGGAAATACAATTGCTTGAAGTAGGCATTTGCGATTTCGACATTTCCGACCTCTTCACTATCAAAAATATTTTTAATATTTCATTTCAGCATTTATTCAGCTGTTAATATAGCGACGTGGTTGTTCGGTGTCTTTAAGCGGTTGATCTGCAATGTTGTAAAAAGACTATGGGGTGCTTGTATTAAAAATATTTATTGCCTGAAAGTTAATAATATCATAGTTTTGCCGGGGTAATTTTGGCGCAACATATTGCCAAACGACTTACCTATGCTTAATATCTACAATAACAAGATCAATAATCCGCAAAACTACCGGCAGTTTAAATGCGGGGAAAGTTTAATTGCCTTATATAATTGCCCGCTCAAATCAAAATATCAGGATGTTTGGAGCCATCATAATTACATAGTTTATGTGGTGGAAGGGCGCAAAGCCTGGCATACACCGCATGGTACATACGAGTTGCAGCCGGGAGCCTGCGTGTTTGTGCGCAAAGGGGCATCTATCATCGAGCAGTTTTTTGACGGCGTTTTTTGCCTGGTAATGTTCTTTTTACCCGATGATTTTATTTGCGATGTTTTAAAAACTAAAACGCTGCCGCTGTTTCAGTCGGGCATTAAGTTCGAATCTGTCATATCCTTAACCTGCGACGATTCCGTTGAAGCGTTTTTTCTTTCCATGCTTACCATTTTTGATAGTGGCCGTGAGCCTGATCCGTCACTTATTGAAGTTAAATTTAGGGAGCTGGTACTCACGCTTGCCGGCAATATGCATAATGCCGAACTACTGACCTATTTCTGCTCTTTATTGCACGAACCTCAGGCCGTATCGTTACAACGGTTAATGGAAGAGAACTATTGTTTCAACCTTAAACTGGAAGAATTTGCACAGCTGAGTAACCGAAGCCTTTCTACATTTAAACGCGATTTTCAAAAGCAGTTTCAGGCCAGTCCGGGTAAGTGGCTGACCGAAAAACGACTTGACCACGCCATGAACCTGCTAACCAATACCGATAAAACGGTTAGCGAAACGGCCTTTGAAAGTGGCTTTGAAAGCCGCTCGCATTTTAGTCGTGCTTTTCGTGATCGATTTGGTATGACGCCCCGCAGCAGTAAGAAAGAATCAGCATTAGCAATTGGTTAGATAGATTTTTTTCGGTTGAACTGCATAATCACATATCTGAACTTTTGAGCTAATTCTGCTCCGACAGTTCTCCCGACGTTTGTACTTGTAATTTTTAAATATATGAATGCAAACAAATTATTATGGGAGAAGGGCGATTTTACCCAAATCGCATCAACCATGCGTGAAAGCGGCGAGGCCTTAGTGGCCGGTTTAGGTATCAAGAAAAACATGCTGGTGATGGACCTTGGCTGCGGCGATGGTACTACCGCCATACCTGCCGCAAAACTTGGTGCCAATGTTTTAGGCGTAGATATTGCCGCTAACCTGGTGCGGGCCGGTAACGACCGTGCGGTAGCCGAAGGCCTGACCAACTGTGTTTTTAAAGAAGGCGATGCCAGTGATCTGAATGATATCGAAGCAGAATCGTTCGATTTGGTGGTGACCATTTTTGGGGCCATGTTTGCGCCGAAGCCTTTTGATGTGGCTAAAGAAATGGTACGTGTAACCCGCCCGGGGGGCCGTATTGTAATGGGTAACTGGATTCCCGGCGACCCAACCTTAGTGGCACAGATATTGAAAGTATGCTCGGCATTTACGCCGCCACCTCCCGAAGGGTTTATCAGCCCGATGCTTTGGGGTAGCGAAGAACAGGTAACCGATCGTTTTGTACAAGCCGGAATCCCGAAAGGCAATATCTTGTTTGAGAAGGCGACTTTCGTGTTCCGCGCTCCTTACCCGCCTGCTGATTTTTTAAACGTTTTTAAAAACTACTACGGCCCTACAATGAACGCCTTTGAAGCGGCCGAAAAGAATGGTAAAGCGATTGAGTTAGAACAGCAGTTACGTGCCCTGTTCGAAATTCAAAACATCAGCAACGTGCCGGGACATACCTCGATACCAGCCACTTACCTTAAGGTAACGGTGACTAAACCGTAGTTTTTAGTAATGTTTAATAAGTTTAGTTAATTAAAAACGCCTTCGCTAAGCAGCGAAGGCGTTTTTTGATATTATATTTCCTCAGATTACCGCTTCTTTTGAGCGCCTGAAACAGGTAACGTGATTACTCTGTTTCATAGGCTTTTCATAGCCGGTTATCTTATCAATTACACTGCTGATGTAAAGCCCGACATCAAAACAAAGTTTGCGGTCGGCATGGTAGTAGATTTTTTCAATTTTCTAAAAAATCATCGTCCCGATAAATGCGCCAGTAGCGCTTTTTTATAGTTAGGACCGATTGGGATAAAGCTTTGATCAACAAAGATCAAGTTGTCCTGAACAACGCGACTGATCAACGTTTTGTTGACGATATACGAGCGGTGAGCCTGGATAAACATTTCCGGATTCAGTTTTTCTACCAATCCCTTTAGGGTGTGATAAATAACGTGGGTTTTATCCGCAGTGACGATCTTTACGTAATCGCGGCAGCCTTCCAGGTAAAAAATATCTGCCTGTTTTAGGAGTAATGAACCTTGCGTATCTTTAATCAACAGGGTATCTGCAGCGGGTTGATTTGATTCGGTGCCGGTTCCCTTACGCGCTTTTTGTACGGCTTTAATAAAACGATCATAAGCAAAAGGTTTCAGCAGGTAATCCACGGCTTCCAGTTCAAAACCTTCATAAGCATATTGTTTATATGCGGTGGTGAAAATAGTGGGCGGTGGGTTTTTCAAGGCCTTTAAAAAATGGATCCCGTTAACCAATGGCATCTCAATATCAAGGAAAAGCAAATCGGTGGCATGCCCTGCCTGCAGGTATTCAAAAGCTTCTACCGCGTTGCGAAACTTGGCCGTCAGTTCCAAATCGGGTGTCTGATCAATATAATGTTCCAGCACCTGGTGGGCCAGCGGTTCGTCATCAATTATTATACATTTCATGCCAATTGCAAATTTAGGGTGGCACTGTATAAAGTATCCGTTTGATTTAAAATTAATTGATGCCGGTCGGGATAGTACAAATCCAGACGCTTGCGGATGTTAACCAGACCAATTCCGCTGCTTTTGGGTTTCAGTTCGGTACGGGTATTAGATAGCAAATCGTTACTGATTTCGAAAATCAACTGATTATTATTTAAGCTTAGCCGGGCAGCTACGCGGGCATCATCTGCCAGTTTATGTTTGCCGTGCTTAAAACTATTTTCAACCAAAGGAAGAAAAAGCAACGGCGGAATTTGCAGGCCATCCGGTAAATCTCCTGTTTCAAAACTAATATCAGCGTTCGGAAACTTCTGTTGCTCCAATTCAAAATAGCCTTTTAAAAAAGTGACCTCGTCGCCAAGGTTTACGCTTTCGCTATCGCAATCGTACAAAATATACTGCATCATCTGCGAAAGCAACAGAATAAACCGCGGCGTGTCTTTTGATCCGCCAAGGCTCAAGCCGTACAATCCATTAAGCGTATTAAACAAAAAATGCGGCTGCAACTGAGTTTTAAGCATGCTCAACTGCAATTGCAAATGATCGGTTTCTATGCGATGGCGACGCACTTCACTTTGCGCGGAAAAACGAGCGAAGGCGATGCAAAGGAAAGCGATAATATCGATTAATCGTGTATCAAGCGATACGGTATAGTTTTGATAAAGGCTTAGGAAAAAACTATGTACAACCAGTCCTCCCGTACACTTAGCAAACAGCCAGGCCATAACAATGATATTGTAATGTGTCACTATGGTAAACGTTAGTATGGTAGCAAGCAGTAACAGCCAATAACGTTTGCGCAACAGCAAAGCAGGCGCTGCCCAACGGTAATAGGGTATGAGGTACAAGGTGCTGCAGATGCTGTAAAGGCAAATTTGCAAATAGGGGAAATTACTGTCGGGGATGAGCGGTAACCGGGCCTGATCCAGATAGTACGAATACTTGTACATGCAGATGTAGAGTAGCCAGATCAGCAGTTCGAATACGAGCGGGAAATTAAATATTGGTTTTTTTAACACCTTACAAAATTGCGGCTAATTATCGGTTTTTAAGCCCCGGTTTTCGACTAAAACCACTTTTTGCACGACTAAAAGTATCGCATTGCAATTGGCAGGGCGAAAGCACGCACTGGTCGAATAGATCATATTACACCTGTTTTCTAATGGTTGATTTGCACTATCAAATCAATCTATATGAAAAAGTTATTAATCGTAATCGTTACAAGTCTACAGTTATTATTTGCCGGCTACGCTATGGCCGCTAACCACGTTTTAGATACCGCCGCGCTTAACAGCAATGCGTTGAAAGGAATTTCTATCACCAGCTACGCCGAATTTAAAAAGGATGTAAAACCGTTGATTAAACAAATGGGTACTCAGCGGATTATTGGGATGGGTGAGGGAACCCACGGCACCGCCGAATTTTATAAAGTTAGATTTTGGCTGAGCCGAATCTTAGTAGAAGATTATGGCTTTGACCACATTGCGTTAGAAAACGATTGGAGCGATTGCTGGTTGCTGAATAATCAACTCAATACCAATATCAGCCTGGATACGCTAATGAAAAAGCGTTTGCTAAAAATCTGGCAAAACCAGGAAACTAAAGAAATGCTGACCTGGGTAAGAACATACAACAAATCTCATCGGCATCCAGTGGTGATGGACGGTTTGGACTACGTTTATCTGAACGCTGATACCGAAGTGATCAACCAGTTATTGGGTAAAGATGTGCCCGCCACCTGGAACGATTCGTTACAGGTGATTAATAAAGCTGCAGCCTTTCAGGATGCGGTATGGGAAGAATCTAATCATCCCAAAAAGAATGGTTTAGATGGCAGGTTGATGGATAAAAGCAGTGCGGCCGCCTATAATACTGCCGATTGGCTGGGCCACCAAATTGCAGGATCGGCCTTAGCCCCCAATTTAAAAGAGGCTTTACATATTGCTGTGGAGAACGTAAAAGAAGGTTTCGCGCCTTTTTACGCCATGGCCACAAAGCAACCGGATGCTACCAGGGACAGTTTAATGGCTTACAACGCCGGATTAATATTGAAAGGAAAAGCCGGTAAAATGATTATTTGGGCACACAACGCTCATCTGGCCAAAAAGGGGATTTATAATAACGAAGTAGGGGGCACAGGCGGCTACCTGCTAAAAATGTTCCCCGGAAAATATATGGTATTGGGAACCTCAACCGCCGAAGGAACTTTTGCCGCCACCAAGGAGATGCGCGATACTTACACTAACCCAATGGCCGCTTACCCGCTCGAGGTTCCAATTAAAACATCGTGGGAGACTTATTTCAGTGCATCTGGTAAACCTGCGTTATATGTTATGCCAATGGCACTTAATCCAGGTAATTTTAATAAGCCATTGCGTTTTATAGGTTATGGTCCCCAGAGCGGCCCCGGTACTAACGATACCACAAATTTAAGCGACCTGTTTGATGCCTTTATCTTTATTAAAAATACAAACGCCGCTACCCCGTTGCAATAACGGAAATGGTTTTAAATTTTCAGACTTACGAAGTTTTTAAACTTCGTAAGTCTTGTTACTAAAATAACGACTTAAATCAATCCGGCTTTGCCGTCATATACAACTCCAAAATCCCGCCTTTAACAATATCCTTAAAACTAATTGCATTTTCTTTCAGCAGTTTACCATTGAGTTTAGCCGATTGGATATAGATATTTTTAGCCGAGTTGTTGTAGGTTTTAATCCGGAATTGTTTACCCGGATAGTATTTAGGATCGAGATGTATCGCCGCCTCGTTAAACAAGGGACTGGTTAAATCTACGCGTAAATCGGGCGATGTGCCGCCGTTCATTTCAAAAAGGCCTAAGCTGGCGGTTACAAACCAGGCGCCCATCTGGCCCTCGTCTTCATCACCATTCCAACCTACGTATGGGGATGCATCGTAATAGGTATTTAATATTTTGCGGGTGTAGTATTGTGTTAGTTTTGGTTTGCCTAAATAGTTAAACAAGTAAGCAGCCTGCATATTAATCTCGTTCCCTTGGTTAATATAATATTCGGCAGTCTGGCCCCAGGTACGGTCGAGCGCGTGGGCGGCAAATTTATGCTTTTCAGATTTTTCAAAACCGGTGGTTAGTCTTTTCAGTATCACATCCTTACCCGTAAAATTGACAATACCTGGTATATCATGCGGCACATAAAGCGAGTACTGCCAGGAATTACCTTCTACAAAATGGTTTACCGAAAACATATCGAAGTTTGGCTCAAACACACCTTGCTCGTTCATAGGGCGGACGTATTTAATCTGCGGATCAAAGGCATTTTTCCAACTGGCCGAACGTTTTACAAAAAAATGCTGATCGTCGATTTTGTGCAACAGTCCCGCCATTTGGCCAACGCACCAATCATCATAAGCATAATCCAACGTTTTTGATGTTGCTCCTTTCTCGTATGGGACATATCCTAATTTGGCATAAGTTGTAATCAGTGGATTGCCCGGATTACCACCGCAGATGGCCTGTGGCTCAACAGTCACATTCTTTTTCATGGCCGCATAAGCAATTTCGGCATCTTTTTTTACGATGCCTTTCAGGTAGGCGCTCGTCATTAAGGCCATCTCGTGCGAACCTTCCATAATACCCGAGTATTCGATACCCGCCGGGCCTTTTGATGTCCAGCCGGTTTTCTGGTACATCTCTAACTGGGTATCTACCAATTGCTCAACAATATTGGGAGTAGCCATCGTCCACAACAAATTCAAATTCCAGAACGAATTCCAGTAAGCATCGCCACCAATCATATTCTTGCGCCCGGCAGGTAGTTGCTGTACATTCTCGCAGGCATCCATGTATTTACCATTGGCATCGCTCATAATCATCTTGGCGGTAAAGCAGCGGTAGTAATTGGTGTAGAATTTCTTTTTATCGATTTCGGAATTGCCTTTTACCTCGATGGTTTTCAAAAGATCATTCCATACCGCGCGATTGTGTTTAACCAGCGCATCAAAATTCCAGCCGTACGGGGCCGATTCCGTTTTTAAATTATCAGCCGCCTGGTCCATGCTTACAAACGAGATACCTGTGCGCACAGTCACTTTTTCGGGCTGTGTGGTAGGGAAGGTGACGTAAGCGCCTACATCTTTACTGCCTTTTACCTCGTTGGCGTTGCCGATTTCTTTTTGATTGATCCAGCCGTTAAAATCTTTAAAAGGCTTGCTAAACTGCATCACAAAATAAAGCGTGTACTGGTTAAAATTGGCCGAAAATGATTTGGCATAACCATGAATCTCCGTATCGCTGATTTTTGTAATTACGGCATCGTTTAAATCATATCCATACTCAGCAGGCACATTCAAACTGATCATGAAACGGTTGGTGCTATCTTTCGGAAAGCTCAGTCGCTGGTAGCCGGTGCGTTCTGTCGAGGTTAGTTCGACCTTAACACCGGGATCTAACAAATAAACCGAATAGTATCCCGGCGATGCATGCTCATCTTTATGATCGAACCGGGAATGATAGCCGGCGTTAGCGCCTTTAAATGGCTCATCGGGAGCGCCGGGTTTCAGAACGAGATCGCCATTGGCGGGCATGGTCATCAATCCGGCCATTGTCCACCCGTGCAAAAAACTAAAGCCGTGAATACTGCCCACCGAATATTCGTAACCGCCCTGCCAAACACCTGTTTGATTATCCGGACTCAATTTCACCATCCCGTTAGGCTGTGTAACTCCTGGGAACAGCATCCACCGCGAATTAGAGGTGCCGATAAACGGATCGACGTAATCTATAGGTTGCTTAACCTGCGCGTGGGTAAATGTACATACATGTATTATGCTCAGAAATAGGATAATTTTAATATGTTTCATTAGCGATATCCGGATTTATAAAGACTATGGAAACGCTAATGTAGATATTTGTTTTTTATAATGTACATACATATAAAAACAAAGGCCCGGTGATGAACCGGGCCTTAAATAATTATGATAATCTTTAATCTTAAATGGTCAATGTATTATCTCCTGCTTTTAAAGGATAAATTTTAGCTTTCCAAACAAAGGTCCCCGTTGTGCTTTGCGGCAAACTGAGTTTGACCTTCCACTTACCATTTTCTAACTTATAAGCTGCCGAAACTTTGCCGGCCGGGTGGGGGATCTCGCCGCTCACGTTGGTCAGTGCACCTAAATGCGGTTCAATTTTTATTTTTTTGAAGCCGGGTGCATCTGTATCGATCCCTAATACAATCCTGAAAAACTCGATATTCGGACTGCTGCCCCAGGCGTGGCATTCAGAGCGTACGGTTTGCAGGCTCGAGTCTTCGGCCCAGGTGGTCATACCTACGCTGATGTTCTCGCGCCAGATATCCAGCCATTTCAAATAATCGTTACCCAAACCGGCTTTGGTTAGGGCCAGGTGCAGGTAATATTTAAAATAGATAGTTGCCTGTGTTAGTTTTTTATCTGTTAGCATAGCCTGGGTAACCGCAGGCTGATCTGAAGCAGGCACTATACCTGTCAATATGGCCAGCGCATTAGCATGCTGCGAGTAACCTTTCTTAAATTTAGTATCGGCAAACAAATGCCTGGCCGGGTCCCAATATTTACTGCGGATGGTGGCTTTTAGTTGCGCAGCTTTTTGATTGTACAAAGTAGCGTAAGTAGGCATCCCCATTTTGGCTTCCATTTCAGCAGCATTTTGGTAGGCCCAAAGCAATTGTAGGTCAAATATGGCCACGTTACCATCGGCGCTTTGCGGGCCCCAGCCCATATCGCCAGCCCAATCAACAAAGGCCCAGTAAGGCATGTTTTTTATCGAACCATCGGCTTGCTGGTATTTGCTGAAGAAGGCTAAAATATCCCGCTCGCCTGTTAGTTTGTCTTTAATAAAGTTGCTGTCGTTACGATACATCCAGTAATCGTGCAGCATACCGATGTACCATAACGAGAAGGTGGAAATGATCTGCGTACTATGCGAAGGATAACGGCTTAAAGTTACACCCTCAGCCAGGCGCGAATGATCCATTAACGTTATGGCGTTGCGGGCCAAACGGTCATCGCCGGTGTAGTAGTACGATATCATGGCTTGGATGCGGGTATCGCCAATGTATTGCAGTTGCTCATAATAAGGGCAATCGGTGTAGGTTTCCCAGGCGTTTAAACGTGCGGTGCGCCAGCCGATATCCAAAATCTGTTTGATCTCGGCATTATCACTATTAAATACTGCCGCTGGTTTAAAGGGATATCCGGTGAAGGTTCCATACAAATCATTAATTACTAATGGCTCATCTTTAGTGCGGACTACCAGCCTGATGTACCTATAAGTGCGGAAGTTTAGCGAGTTAAATACCTGCCCATCTGTACCGTTAGCTAAAATAGAATCCTTCCGGCCGATGAAATCTTTACCGTCTACCTCGTTACGGTTGCTTTTGCGGCCCTTGCCGCCTTTGTCAAACAAGGTTTCGGCGTAGCTAAGCGATAAGCCCGCATCTTTACCCTTACTGAAGTTTAGAGTAACATAAGCATTGGTGAGATAAGTTTGATCCAGCAGTATCGCCACGGTTGTATTAGCCGGGATAGTTAAAGGTGCTTTTTGAGCTGGAAAGGTTGCCGGAACGGTCATCCCATCGGCCTTACGCAGGGTAGGTATGCGCTGATAGGTCAACTCCATCTGCGGGATTTGTGAGGGAACCAACGACCAGGCAAACCCATCAGACATACCTTTCAGCTTACCATCGAATAGTTTAGCGGCTTTTGGCCAGGTGCTGTCATCGTAGTTTACAGCTGTCCAATCTCCCATAATGCCCTGGTTCATATCTACTAATTCGCCGGTAGTAGCGGCAAAGAAAAAGCCGGGAACTGGCATATTAGCCTTATTGCGAATACATTTCCAGCTATCGTTGGTGTTCAGTAGATCCTCTGCCTTAGTTTCACCCTGTACAATGAAAGCAGTGCGGACGGTGAATTGTGCTTCGGGACGTTTCTCAGCCTCGTTAAATACCAATGCAGCAACGGTATTTTTACCGGCAGTAAGATACGGGGCTAAATCAACCGTCTCATAATTCCAATGATACGTATCGCCACGGGCTGGCCCTAACGAAACCAATGTGCCGTTAACATAAAGTTTGTAGCGATTATCTGCCGATACATGGATTTTAAAAGTCGCAGGTTTAGCTTGTAAGTCGATGCTTTTACGGAAGTAAAATACGCCGTAATGGTTACCATCATCGCCGGCGGCGGCTATCCAGGGAGCATTCCACGGTCGTGGACTGACGGCTTGCGCCCAAACTTTATTAAAAGAAAGAAATACAAGTAAAATTGCGGCAAAGACAAATAAACGTTTCATTGAAAGTATGCAGGATGATTGGTTAGTATAATTGATGTCGCTAAAATAGCTAAACTGTTTTAGCTATTGCAACTCTTCAGACCATTATTTGGTGGCTAACTATCCTGTACTGTCTGATAACCTGATACGCGATGACGATTTAACTAATTATTTCCCTTCAGCCGCTGCCCAAATCTGTCGGATGGTATCTTCATCGCCATGTCCGTCAGGGACGGCGGCACCAGGGTGATTGGCATAGTACCAGCGCTTTTTATCGATAGGCGAGGTGGTTTGCCTGCCGCCGGGCATTTCCACATGACCGTTCGGGTCGGTTTTCTTTACCCAATCGTAAGCGTAATGCAGCCAGTTTTGGCGATAGGGCGCGGGCTGATGGGCGAACCAACTGATCTCATCATATCCCCAAACCCAGATACTCAAACCGGCAGCTTTAGCCTGACTGGGTTGTTTGCTTACGCCGTAGTTATCAAACTCAACAATATAGGGCAGGTGTTCGCAAGTCCAGCCGCTGGGTGTAATGCCGCCTTTGCTGCGCAGAAATAAAGCATCGGTATGGCCTACTTCTAAAGTGGCCTCTTCCGGTTTATCCGGCGTTTCCTTTATTCGTAAAGGGAAGGCGTGTACATCCATCAATAAATGGCCATCCTTTACAAAGCCGCCGCTGGGCACGTGCGAATCGCAGATCACCATTTTACGGCGGGCGTGTTTGTGGGCATAATCGCGAATCAAGCCCAACAGTTGTGCGTAGTGGTCAAGGTTTTTATCGTTCTTGTTCATCAGTTCTACCTGTCCAAAATGCAGGCCTTCAATACCGGCATCGGTATAAGACGCTGCGAGATAATAAAAGAACAGCTTGGTCTCATTCTGACTGATATCCGGTACCGAACCGCGTCCCCATTGCCCTTTAAATTTACCATCAGGATACAGCATGGCATCATAACTGAAGTTCCTTTTCTCAACCGGCAGGTTCAGCGCTTTAAATGCCCAGTCGGGAATCTCTAACTGATTTACCTGCGGGGTAACGATCTCAAAAATGCAAGCCTGCAAAACAATATCCGCGTCGGCATCATGTACGCGTTTCGCCAGCTCTTTTTCCATAATCAGATTTTTGGGGATATCCGCTTCCTGTCCCCACTGGCAAACAGCCCTGCCGATTAGCTTGGCGCCGATGTTTTTAATCATCCGCAAATTATCATCAAAATTACCCTGGCCAACAAGCAGGCTTTGCATGGTAATGGAACGATCAAGATAGTTTTCTAAAACCTCGCGTGATATGGTAGTCTTAAATTTATAGTCACGCTTTTTGGCGGACTTTGACGGCGAATCTGCAAATACAATTCCTTTAAAACCAAGTACGCAAAGCATTACTATGGTTAAGCATTTAATAATTTTCATACAGAATGTTTGTTAGGTGGCGGCTGATAATTGTTGATTGCCATTGATTATGCAATCGATTGCAATATAAAAACAATTACTGATCGCAATCAGAACTTTTTATTAATTTAAGCGATGCTAAGTGGTTGATAAAAGTAAAATAGTTATTACGGAAACGTTTGCGTAATAATATTTCGGGATTAATACTAAAATTGAAGCATTTTTATAGGATTGTAAAAGCGGCTTCTTCAAGCCAATTGTTAACCGGATAATGAAAAAGATTGCCTATATATTTTCAGCACTGTTGCTTGCTTTGGTGCTTTACCAATGCGCTACTCATAAACTTTCAGCAGTTTTTAATAATCCGCCGAAGGCTGATATCAATTCATCACCGATAGTACCTCCCGGCGAATCGATCAGTAAAATGAAACTGGAGCAGGGCATGACCATCAGCATGATCGCGTCTGAACCGCTGATCAGTACGCCGGTTGCCATTACCTTTGATAAGAATAACCGCATTTGGGCGTTGGAAATGCAGGACTATATGCCTGACACCGCCGGTCATGGTGAGGATGTGCCCAACGGCAAAGTAGTGATCCTGACCGATAAAAATAAAGACGGCGTAATGGACGGCCGCAAAATCGTGATCGATTCCTTGGTAATGCCTCGCGCTTTTTGCCTGATAGAAGATGGTATTTTGGTGGCCGAGCCGCCTCGTTTATATTATTACCAGTTAGTTAACGATAAACCCGTAAAACGCACCTTAGTCGATGCCAAATATACTGATGGCGGGAACGTAGAACATCAGCCTAACGGTTTATATCGTGCTTTGGATAACTGGATTTACAATGCCAATTCTGCCAAACGCTATCGCAAAAAAGGAGATAAATGGCTGATAGAAACCGCGCACGAAAAAGGCCAATGGGGTATCAGTCAGGATGATCAGGGGCGTATGTATGCTAACGATAATTCAACCAATCTGGACGGTGATTATTTTCCGCCAGGCCTTGGGTTAGGTAATAAAAATCAGAAAGGATTATCGGGCTACGGCCAGCGCATTGTGCCCGATAACCACGTGTTCCCGATCCGCCCTACGCCGGGTGTAAACCGGGGTTATATGAAAGGTGTATTAGACGATAGCCTGCGCCTGGTAAACTTCACAGCAGCCTGCGGACCGATGATTTATCGCGGCGCATTATTCGGCCCGGATTATAATTACAATGCTTTCGTAGCCGAACCATCTGCTAACCTTATCAAAAGAGATATTATTACGGTAAACGGAAACACCGTTAAAGGGAAAGAAGCCTACCATGGTCGCGAGTTTTTAGCCAGTGTCGACGAGCGTTTCCGCCCGGTTAGTTTATATGACGGGCCGGATGGCGCCTTGTACGTGGTTGATATGTATCGTGGCATTATCCAACACCGCACTTACTTAACACCTTATTTAAAGTGTGAGATAGATAAACGCAAGCTAACCCAGCCACTGTCATGCGGGCGTTTATACAAGGTTTATCCGCAAGGGAAAAAGTTAGTTAACATCACGTTCCCAACCGATCCTGTTAAGCTGGTGGCCCTGTTAGGTAACGCCAACGGTTACGTACGCGATAAGGCTCAGCAAATATTGGTTGATGCCAAAGCTAATCAAGCTATACCCGCTTTACGTGCTGCATTGAAATCAGAAAATCCAAACTTTGTAACCCACGCATTATGGACTTTGGAAGGATTAGGCGAGTTAACATCCGATGAAGTATTGGAGCTGCTAAAATCAACCCAATGGAACTTACGGATGCAGGCTTTTGCTGCCGCGCCGTCTGTCATCAGCAAAAGTAATTATCAAATTTTTGCAAGTGTTTTATCTGAAAATGTTGCAGCTAACGATACCATTGCCGCACCGTATGTTGGTTTTGTAACAGCGGCTATCCAACCGTTCGACAGAAAAGCAGCGGATAATATCCTGGTTACGCTGGCCAAAAAATATCCAAAAAATAACCTCGTGTCTGATGCTATTGTATCTAACCTTCAAGGTCGGGAGCACGAATTTCAGAAAGAGATCTTGAGTATTTTGCCTGACACAGCTTTGGCCATCAATAAACGCATTGCCCGCGTAGTCATCGCTATTGACGATGCTAAATTAAACAGCGACCCGGCGGTAATGGCCAAATACTATCCGCGTGGGGTAGCTATTTATAGTACTGTTTGTAAAACCTGCCATGGCGATGATGGTAATGGCGTAACTTCACTGGCGCCGCCGTTGAATAAATCGCAATTTGCCAACGGACCAAAAGTAACGATGATTAGCATATTGCTGAAAGGCTTGAACGGCCCCATCATTGTATCCGGCAAACTTTATAAAGCACCCGAAATAGCCGGAGAGATGCCGGGCTTTGCCGATAACAAGGATTATACCGATGACGATCTGGCCCAGGTGATGAACTTTGTACGTCGCTCGTGGCAAAACAAGGGCGATAAGATTACCGCTAACGATGTGAAACTTGCCCGCAAAAAACTGGAAGGCCGTCAAAAATCGTTCACCATGGATGAACTGACTGCGTTAACCGCGCCCGCCCAGGCAGCTGCCGATCCAAATACTAAAACAAATTAAGCTGCATTGGCGACGTAGTGCCAAAGTGCCTGCTTTAGATTTTGATTACAAGAACACCAAGCTTTTATGCATGTTAAAAGCCTGGTGTTTTTGTGTTTTTGTTAAGCTGCACAAGTCTTTGTGAACTTTGTGGTTTAAAATGCCACAGTTTACTCTTCAATCAAATGCCATTTCTTCAATTCATCTTTAATTGTAGTTAGTACTTTATTGGCAAGTTTGCCTTTTAGCACGTACAATCCTAACTGCAACACAGTTGGCGATACCGAAGTTATCGCATTCACCACCATAGCTTCCAGTCGGTTTTTTACATCACTTTTATATTTATCTATAGCTTCTTCTTTCTGCACTGGCCAATCTGTACCGCCGCTAAACTTTAGTTTTGGAAATTCGGGTTTCGCTGCATCTACAATGGGGATGATTTGCCAGGAGCCATCTTTAGCTTTATACCGGTCATCGGTAATCCCTGCATAACCTGCTTTAAAAATTGGGTTAATATCCTTATCCTTGGCAGGGATGGTGAAGTAATTTTTTAAAAACACTTTACAATTATGCCTACCGATAAAATAATCGTGCACACGGAATTCCTTATTAATAAAACCGCTAAAACCGCCGAGTGCACCGCAAGCTATCGCAGTTTCTCCGTGCGCCGCAGTGATCCATTTTCCGTTAAGATCATAAAAATCCCGGGCAGGGTCTATCAGGTATTGGCCGGCGCAATCTGAGTTTTTAGCATCATTAATTTGCGATGGTTTGGATCGCATCTGGCTAATCATAGCAGATAAGGTTTGACCAACCACATTGCCTAACCCGGTTGATTGATCGATAGTTTCAGGTTTTGAACTTGGGAAAGGGGCAATCATAATGATTGTTGATTTGAAAGCCTGATAATCCTCGTACGATTTATAACCTGCCGGTTTGCCCGGTTCGTTATCTGTCTTTATCTCGTATTCGCCCGTTAATTTATTCAATAGCTCTCTAATCTTGTCAAATGGCTCGTTGTTAATCATGCCGCCATCTACGTTTAATGATCCGTAAGTAAGTTTGGCTGCATCTGTTTCATTCTCGTTCCTTTTTTTAGCTTGTTCTTTAGCTTCCTCGTACAAGCTATCTTTAATGGCTGCCTGTGTTTTATCATCAAAAAACGGGATGGACTGAACGATTTCTAACGGGCGGGTAACGTTGCGGGCTTTTAAGCCAACCGGGAATGCCCCGGTAGCCATTGCTGCCTGCATTGCTATTGTTGTATTTTGTTTATGTTCAAGGTTTAAAGGCATCCAACCCTTGCCAGCCGTAGCATCTTTGTCCCAAACTAATTCAAAACAGGCATAGTCGTTATGCATTTTCATATAATACGGCCTGCGCGATCCCTCATCAACTGAATTAAAATTGACGTTATAACTAAAGCCTCCTAAATTGCTTAGTGTAGTAAATAACTTTAGGTCGGGCGCAATAAAAGCCGGGCGCTTTTTCCAGGCAAAATCAGCCGGTTTTGCAGGTTCAAGGGCGCGTTTAGCAACCTCATCAATAAATTTACAGTTAAAAGCCGAATCGACATTTTCCTTGCTAATATCGCCGGTGCTTAGCATATTCCCGAACATATCGGGATCAGTTAAATCAACCCACGAGTGGTAGAGGATATTTTCAGGTCGTTCTTGCTGCAGGTTGGGCAGTGGCTTATCAATATGCTCAATGCCTTGCTGTAGGGCAGCTGCCGCAATAATGGCCGTCATACCACCTGCCGATGCTCCGCCGATAGCTGGAATCTCTATTTTATGCGAGGGATAACCCGGAGTGCCGCGCACTTTTTCATAAGCCTCTAAGGCTTCTAACAGGTAGTCCATCACTCCCGCGGTATAGGCCCCGGCAGAAACGGCGCCGGCCATACAAATACCTAATTGAAAAGCCGGTTGAGCGTCAGTTAATGGTGTTGATGCTTGATCTTGGTTGTCCATATATATCGATAAGTTTAGAATTAAAGGTCGCAGAAAGTTCCGTTGCCGCACAGGCCCAGCTTAACTGTGGAGACAGGAAAATGATGTGTGAGGATTCAGCCATTCAATTGCAAGCCGGTTTATCAGGTTAACAGACAGCAAGATATAAAAATATCCGCCCAATTAATATTAAGCGGATATTATATTTTTAAAACGAAATGGAAATACCTGTATAAAACAGATGTTAAGCTGCACCCTGCATTTGCAACTCTTCGGGCTTATACTTCCATCTGCGGTGCGACCATAGCCAGTATTGTGGCTCCTTTTTAATTACCTCTTCCAGGTAATGCACGTGGGCGTTGGTGATATCGTACTCAGCAGTTGATTTAGGCTCTGTAAACAGCGGAACAAATTCACATTGGTAATAGCCGCGTTTAATGCGCCTGATATCGCAAAACACCACTACACTATTGGTCACCTTGGCCAGTTTTTCAACGCCCAAAAATACGGCGGTAGGTTGGTTAAGGAAGTTGGTGAAATATTTAACATCAGGTTTGGCCGGGGTTTGGTCGCCTACCAAAACGGTTACCGTACGCTCGTTTTTATACTCGATCAGTTTACGGAAAGTGCTTTTCATACTTACCAACGTAGCGCCAAAACGCGAACGCATCCGCAACATCATTTGGTCAAAAAACTGGTTGCTCAGCGGTTTGTAAACAATAACCCGGCGCTCATCAAAAAGCTGACTGAATCGCAGGGCGTTCATTTCCCAGTTGCCATAATGGCCTAATATTCCCAGTACGCTTTTCCCATCAGAGAAGTAGCCTGATACCAGTTCGGAGTTCGGTACTTTGACGCGTTTTTTTACTTCCTTTTCGGATATGCTGATCAGTTTAATCGATTCTACAATCAGATCGGCCAGGTAGCGGGTATAAGCTTTACGGATGTTATCACGTTCTGACTGCGATTTTTCGGGGAAGCTGTGTTCTAAGTTATCATCTATTACTTTACGCCGGTAACGGGTAACGTAATAGAGTAAGAAAAATATCGCATCGGATATTTTATAAAGGAACCAAAACGGCAATAAGGAGATCAAATACAGAAGACCAAATGCCAAAATGTTAAGTAATTTTTTTACCATTTTTAAAGCATCGTATTAGGGGTATGCAAACATAAAAAACGCCTAAAATGCTTCAAATACCCGATATTTGGTTTTGACTTTGGGTTTACAATCTGACATAAAAAATGACAATCTGGACCGCTGATTAGAATGATTTTTCTGATTGCGCTGATTATTAATTGAAATCGGGAAAAGATATTCAGAAAACATCAGTGTAATCAACGTAATCATTTAAATCAGCGGTCATGATCAGCGGTCATGATTGTATCAAATAATTGACCTTTATCCTGTTGAATTATTATATATCTTGTGCTGACTTTATTAATAAGCCATCCCCGTAAGGGAACCCAATTAACCACCATAAAATAAACCTATTGATGAAAAAAGTATTATTAACCTTGCTGATAGGACTGCTTTTTGTCCCGTTCGGCTTTGCGCAAAAGGGCAAGGATAACACGCTGACCGCTAAAGAGAAAAAGGAAAACTGGAAACTGTTATTCGATGGAACTACAACCACCGGCTGGACCACCTTAGACGGTAAGGCAATAACTGCAGCTCCAGGCGCCTGGGAAATTGAAAAAGGAGCGCTAACGCTAAAGAAGGACGCCAAAGGCGGCGATATTTTTACTACGGACGAATACGGCGGCGATTTTGAGTTTACGGCTGATTTTAACATCGAGCCGGGAACTAACAGCGGTATCAAATACCTGTTTACCAAATATCCGCAAGGAGGTAGCCTGGGATGTGAGTTCCAGATTATTGATGATGTGCTGGGTGAGGATAACAAGCAGGCCAATCATCTTTTAGGGTCGTTTTACGATGTGTTGCCACCGGTCGAGTCGGCTAAGAAAGTAAATCCGCCGGGACAGTGGAATACCATTCGTGTGGTTGCCAAAGGTAAAACCGTACAGCATTTTGTAAATGGTATAAAAGTGCTTGAATATAATAAAGACAGTAAGGAATACGCCGACGGCGTGGCCGGCAGTAAATTTAGCAAAGTACAGCCCATGTTCGGCACGGTAGAGAAAGGTCGGATTCAGTTACAGGATCACCACGGACCTGTGGCTTTTAAAAATTTGAAGATTAGAGCATTGTAATCACTCCGCCAGTGAATTAAATAGAATAAAAAATATAAGCACATATAATGAAATACAAACTGACTTTACTTTCGTTACTCGCAATTTCGTCAGCCGCAATGGCTCAAAACAAAGACTGGCCAGGCATAGGTCGCTACGAAAAAGCTAACGCCAATGTAGCTGAACCTGTAAAGGGCGAAAAGCGAGTGGTTTACATGGGCGATTCGATCACCGATTTTTGGATTGGTAACGATTCTACCTTCTTCTCGGGCAAACCTTATTTTGATCGTGGTATTAGCGGGCAAACAACCGGGCAAATGCTGCTGCGTTTCCGTGAAGATGTGATTAACCTGAAACCTTCGGTAGTAGTAATCCTGGCTGGTATTAATGACATTGCCGAAAACAACGGCCCATCTAAATTGGAAGATGTGATGGGTAATCTGATCTCAATGGCCGAACTGGCTAAAGCCAATAAAATTAAAGTAGTAATGTCGTCGGTACTGCCCGCTGCTGCTTTTCCATGGAGACCAAGTATCGATCCAAAACCAAAGGTGAAAGCCCTTAACGATATGATTAAAGCTTATGCCGCTAAAAATAACTTTGTGTACCTGGATTATTTTACCGCCATGGTTGACGATAACGCCGGCCTGCCAAAAAATCTGGCTAAAGATGGTGTGCACCCAACTTTAGAGGGTTACCGGATTATGGAGCCCTTGGCAGAAAAAGCTATTGCGGATGCTTTAAAATCTAAGCAATAAACCTGTTTTCATATTGATAGATTAAGCCCGTTTCAGTGTTTCTGATAACGGGCTTAATTATGTTATAGCATTAGCGCTGTTTTCTGCTAACGGACAGCTCGAATCATCCTATCCCGACCGGGCAAATCTTTTCTTAATTCGATGTTTTTGAAGTCTTTATCCATTAGCATCTCAACTGTCTCTGTACCGTAACTTTCGTTAATCTCAAAAAATAACAGGCCGCCGGTAACTAACCTTTCCTGAGCAAAATTGGCTATTGCTTTGTAAAATAGCAAGGGATCATTCTCCGGAACAAACAGTGCGGTATGTGGTTCAAAGCCTGTTACGTTTTGATGCATCTGGCGTTTATCAGTTTCGGTTACATACGGAGGATTGCTGACGATAGTATCAAACTTTGGCAGTTGAACTGATGCTGGGAAATTTAAAATATCAGCTTCGATAAAATTAACCTGTGCCTGATTAAGGTCGGCATTTAGGCGGGCTATAGCTAAAGCATTAGCTGATATATCGATAGCAAATAATTCAGCTAAAGCTATTTGATTTTTTAAAGTAATAGCTATACAGCCGCTACCGGTGCCAATATCTAAAATGTTTTTTGTGGCTGTGTCCGATGTTTTAACGCTATCTAAAATCCATTGCACCAACTCTTCAGTTTCCGGCCGGGGGATTAATACGGCAGGGGTAACCCTAAATGTTAGCCCGTAAAAATCGGTATGGCCCAAAATATATTGGAGAGGCTTTCCTGTTGTCAGTTCGCTTAAGATGTCTTCCAGTTTTTCAACCTGTTGAAAACTAAGTTCAGTCTCCGGAAATGCTTTAAGTTTGGCTTTGCTTGTATCCAGTAAATCACTCAAAACTAATAAAGTAATGGCTTCAGTTTCCTGCAAATCGTAAACATCGGTAAGCTGCAATTTAAAGCGGTGAAATACATCCTTTACAGTTTTCATACAACAAAGAAACATAAAAGCTACTTTTGCAGCATGCCTGCGCATCATAAATATTTACAACGCTGTAAAGATCTGGCCAAATTAGGGGCCGGTTATGTAAGCCCGAATCCAATGGTAGGCGCGGTGATTGTATGCGACGATGTGATCATCGGCGAAGGCTATCACAAAAAATATGGCCAGGCGCATGCCGAGGTTAATGCAATTAAAAGTGTTATCAATCAGTATGCTAACGCTGAAGAGTTATTACGCCGATCTACCATCTACGTATCGTTAGAACCCTGCGCGCATTACGGTAAAACACCGCCCTGTGCCGATCTGATCATCAAATACCAAATCCCGACAGTTGTTGTTGGCTGTCGCGATCCGTTCGAGCAGGTAAACGGCAAGGGGATTGAGAAACTGCAGGCAGCAGGAGTGGAGGTGATTACCGGCATTATGGAAAAGGAATGCCTGGAACTGAATAAACGTTTTTTTACCCGGGTACAAAAGCAACGGCCGTACATCATTTTAAAGTGGGCCCAAACTCAGGATGTATTTTTTGCTCCTGCGGATGAAAGCCAGTTTTGGATAACCGGACCGGAAGCCCGAAAACTCGTTCATAAATGGCGCAGTGAGGAAGATGCGATACTGGTAGGGAAGAATACTGCTAAGATTGATAACCCTCAATTAAATGTTCGGGATTGGGAAGGGCGGTCGCCTAAGCGGGTAATAATTGACCGTAGGTTGGAGTTAAATAAAGACTTAAATGTTTTTGATCAATCCGTTGAAACATTAGTTTTTAACGAAATTAAAACCGATATTGAGGGCAAAACCAAATATATTGCGCTGGAAGATTTTGACAATTTTGTGCCGCAGTATATCATGTTCCAATTATATATTCAGGATATCCAATCGGTTATTATTGAGGGTGGTGCGGCTACTTTGCAGGCGTTTATTGATGCCGGATTGTGGGATGAAGCCCGTATTTTTACCGGAAATAAAATTTTAATTACCGGGATAAAATCTCCTGAAATAAAAGGTGTTAAATTAGAAGAATATGCCGTGGGCGATGACCGCCTGCAAATAATATATCATAGCTGATCCTGATTAATGATTTACGTTTTACTAAGTGTTTGCAGTAGTGTGTTGGTGTCGGTACTACTTAAATTAGCCCGGCGCTACCAAATCGATGTTTTCCAGGCCATCACCTGGAACTACTCTATAGTGGTGATTCTTTTTTTCTTTAAACCCCATTTAACCAATATCCACCAGGCGCCTATTTTCACTTATAGCTTGCTGGCCATTTTACTTCCCTCGTTATTTGTAATGATGGGTTTAGCTGTTCGCACGGCTGGTATTGTTCGCACCGATGTGGCGCAACGGCTATCACTTTTTATATCGCTTACAGCTGCTGCTTTATTATTTCATGAAGCGTTTACCGGTTTAAAATTGGCCGGTATAGTTGTAGGTATTGCTGCCATAGCCTGCGCTATTCCCTGGCAAAAAGGGACCGAAGTTTCTGGCGAAAAAAGCAACTCATGGATCTATCTGCTTACCATATTTTTTGGCATAGGTATTATCGATGTGTTGTTTAAACAGATAGCCTTGTACAAAGAGGTTCCTTATACTACATCGCTATTCATTATCTACGCCATGGCTTTTACTATTTGCTTGATAGTATTGCTGTTTATGGTATTGACAAAAAAGGTGAAATTTACCTGGAGGCATATTCTTTTCGGCTGGATTTTAGGTTTTTGTAATTTCGGCAACATCCTGTTTTATCTGAAAGCGCACCAGGTGCTGTCTACCAGCCCGTCTACCGTGTTTTCAGCCATGAATATTGGGGTGATTACCATTGGTACTATCACGGGCTTAGTGATCTTTAAAGAAAAACTAAGCACGCTTAATAAGATTGGTATTGCGCTGGCCATTGTTTCAATCGTGATTATCGCTTACGCGCAGACTAAATAAATGCTCTTCGACGACACTTATCTAACCATTGCCAAGCCATCTGAAGCAATCTTCCGTGACCGCGGCAGCAAGTTCCTTGCATTTGCTTATCCCATCCGCAGCGATGCTGAAATTAAAGAGATTGTAGGCAAACTCAAAACTGAACACCCTAAAGCCAATCACCATTGCTGGGCTATGCGTTTATCGCCTGATAGATCCGTATTCAGGGTGAATGATGACGGCGAACCTTCGGGTACTGCCGGTCGGCCTATCCTGAATGTGCTATTATCTAAAAATGTCACCAATGTTTTGGTGGTAGTGGTACGATATTTTGGTGGGACTTTACTGGGTGTGCCGGGCTTAATCAATGCCTATAAAACCGCAACCGAAATGGCCCTCGCCGAAGCCAAAGTGGTTGAACAAACTATTCAGGATGTTTATACCATTAACTTCAATTACCTGCAAATGAACGAGGTGATGAAAGTAGTTAAAGACGAAGCTTTAACTATTATTAACCAGCAATTTGATAACGATTGCGCAATTACCTTGGCTATCCGTAAAACGCAGGTTAATGCGGTTTTGGGTAAGCTTGAAAATATCTCTGGTTTGAAGGCAAAATTCGATCATACTTTTTAGAGGAAAATAAATGCTACTTTAAAACAAACACAACCATGCGTTGTTGTTGCTATTAAAGACCATAAAAACCTTTAACGCGCTATGAATTTAAATTTACCTATTGGCATTTACCTGGAGAACGACAAGAAATTTGAATTTGATTTTGCAAGATATCTGCTAAAGATCAAAACGTTTGCAGATGATCGTGTTTCGGGTACCACCGTTTCTCCTTTTCGTATCATTAAAACAGATGACGGCATGCATTTATTGATTCACAATTACGACCGCACCGGCGACCGGATGATTACAATAGAATCGATGGGTGGGGAGGAACTGGTTATTAATCATGATAATACATCTTACAAACTGCGTAAAGTAGCTTAAAGCTATTTTCAAAGCTTTGTAAAACATACTCCGGGGCGATTGACATCGCCCTTTTTTGTTGTCCCTTGCTTATATAATGCGTATTTTGTGGGCGTATGCAATCGTTCGAGTTAGATAGGTCGGATTTCCTTAAAATACAAGCCGCGCTTGAAGGTACTGATGCCGAATTGGTGTTGGCATTAGAGGAATATCACTCTACCGAGATTGCTATCCTATTCGCCAAGCTTTCGGTTGATGAACGCGAACGCATTATCAATATCCTCCCGGCCGATCTGGCTTCTGAAGTAATCTCCGAAATGGATGAGGAGCACAACCCCGGCGAATTGCTGGTGGGTTTGCATCCCGAAAAACGTTCGGAAATTGTTGAGGAACTGGATTATGACGATGCGACCGACATTATATCCCAACTTACCGAAGAAGATCAGCAGGAAATTTTAGCTGATATCGATCAGGAAGATGCCCATAATATCCGGACTTTATTAAGCTACGCCGAAGACAGCGCCGGTGGTTTGATGAACACCGACCTGATTAAGGTGAACATCAACCTGAACAAAACACGGGCCTTGGATGAGGTGATCCGCCAGTCGGAAGAGATGGAGGAGTTTTACACGATTTACGCCGTTGATGACGAGGATGTGTTGCAGGGGATAGTCTCGGTTAAAGCCCTTATTAAGGCCCGTGGCAACGCGTTGGTAAGCGAACTGATGCAGACGGACTACGTTTACGTAAAAGCCGATCTGGACCAGGAAGAGGTTGCCGATCTAATTTCTCAATACAACCTGACCAGTATCCCCGTTGTTGATGATAATATGCGCCTGCTTGGCCGGATTACGGTTGATGATATCATCGACGTAATGGAGCAGGAAAGTACCGAGGATATCTTAAAGATCTCCGGGGTATCTGAAGATGAGGAACTGAGTGGTAACTGGAAAGATGCGGTAAAAAGTCGTCTCCCTTGGTTGATCATTAACCTGGCTACAGCATTTTTGGCAGCATCGGTTATCCGGTCGTACGAAGGGGTGGAGAAGAATTTTCCGGCTATCGTTGCTTATTTAACTATTATCGGCGGGATGGGGGGCAATGCAGCAACCCAGGCACTTGCGGTAACCGTTAGGCGTATCTCGCTAAGCGATTTGACCGACAAACAAGCATACAATACCGTATTAAAAGAGGTTTTGGTTGGGATGACCAATGGTGCCGTAAACGGGATGATTGTATTGCTTTTCGCCGTTTTTTACGATGTTAACCCCATGCTGGGCCTTGTTTTGTTTTTAGCCATGACAGGTAACTTAATTGTGGCTGGTTTAACCGGCGCGGGTATCCCATTGATTTTGAAGAGGGTAGGGATAGACCCTGCCGTGGCATCATCTATAATTATCACTACTTTTACCGATTGTATAGGATTTTTACTTCCACTGTGGCTGGCAAGTAAGCTTTTATTATAAATTTGAACCCTGAAAAACGACATCGAAATATGACTGAAGTACGTAACAACTGGACTAAGGACGAAATAGCCGAAATATACCATACCCCGTTACTTGATTTGATTTATCAGGCAGCAAGTATTCATCGCGAGAATAAGGATTATGCCGAAGTGCAAATCAGTTCGCTGATCTCTATTAAAACAGGCGGCTGCCCCGAAGATTGTGCTTATTGCCCTCAGGCGGCACGCTACAATACCGGCGTTAACGTACATGCTATACTCCCGAAGGATGAAGTAATTGCTGCTGCCGAGAAAGCGAAAGCTGGTGGTGCATCGCGCTTGTGCATGGGTGCAGCCTGGCGCGAAGTACGCGACAATAAAGATTTTGATAAGGTAATTGAAATGGTTCAAGCCGTTAACGACCTGGATATGGAAGTTTGCTGCACTTTAGGCATGCTTACTGAAAGCCAGGCGCAACGCTTAGCCGATGCAGGTTTATACGCTTATAACCATAATCTGGATACATCTGAAGATGATTACAAACGCATCATCACTACCCGTACTTATGATGAACGCCTGCAAACGTTAGAGCATGTGCGTAAAGCTAAAATCAGCGTATGCAGCGGTGGTATCATCGGTTTAGGTGAAACGGTAGAAGATCGCATTTCTATGCTGAAGACACTGTCAAACTTGCCTAAGCATCCGGAATCAGTACCAATTAATGCCTTGGTACCTGTAAAAGGAACGCCACTTGCCGACCAGGCTAAGGTTTCGGTTTGGGATATGGTGCGTATGGTGGCTACGGCCCGTATAGTAATGCCTAAAACAGTGGTAAGGTTATCAGCCGGTCGTACCGATATGAGTACGGTTGAACAAGCTCTTTGCTTTATGGCCGGTGCTAATTCAATTTTTGCCGGTGAAAAACTACTGACTACGCCAAATCCATCTTTCGATACCGATATGGCCATGTTTGAATTATTAGGTTTAAAACCACGCGAAGCCTTTAAAAACGGCAGACCAAAAACAGATAGGGTAATTCAGGAAGCGATCGCTTTATAGATTAGTACCACTATTTAAATGGAAAATGCAGAAAAAGAGACGCTCAAAAAGCGTCTCTTTTTTTATTTGAAATCAATTTTACGATTTTTTGCAATGTGAAATTTAGCTCGAAATCTCGCGTTTTGTGGATAAACGCATTGTTAATAACCTTCGGTAGATATTGATTAAATGTTTGTTAATCAATAGTGATTGTGTAATCAAGGCTGTTAATAACTCATAGATTAACGTTAATAACCTGTTTAGAAAAGCAATTACTTTTTCTTGACAAATGTGCTTACAGACACTACCTTAGATAACATCAAGAACGACGTACTTTGACAGTCTTACAATAATACAGCGAGTGAATCGGGCAAACTTTAGGGGGAGCTAAAGATCACAAAGCGTTTACTGAGTTACCCGGGAAACACGATATGGCCGCGAGACCAAATTAAACAGAAGGGCTAATTAAAAGGGACATTACGATGATCGCGGACGACTACGGTAAGAGGCGAATACAGGTAACAGGTTGTACAGAATTTCGGAGTTTGCAAAAACTAAGATAACAGGCACTGCAACATTTGGGGCTCGCAAGGGCTGCGATAGATGGAGGACCGAATTTCGGAAAGTTTGCACAAAGCGAAGAAAGGAGCACACCAGTCAAAATCTACACAAAACTTGATGCCAGCAAGCGACTATGGTTGCGCGCAGGACAGAAAACGGAAGTTAAATCGAAAGAGGCGGCTTCCGTTTTCGCTTTTTATAGGGTTTTTATTTCGCCACTAATTGTCTCGGATTATTGCGAATTAGTAATGGCTGATTGGCGGAATTTTTTAGGTAATCTGATATAGTAAAACACTGAGTTTTGTTTTTCCTGTCTCAAATCTCATATCTAACGTCTCACATCTCAATAAAAAATCCCTAATTTTAGCTCTATGATAAAAGAGGGCCGGAGCAAACTTGCAGCTAAAAAAAAGATCTTCGTTTTAGATACATCTGTGATCCTGTATGATCACAACGCTTTTGAAAACTTCCAGGAACATGATGTGGCGATCCCTATACAGGTTTTGGAAGAACTGGATAACATGAAGACGGGGAACGACACCCGTAACTTCGAAGCCCGGGGCTTTATCCGGCTGATGGATAATCTATCGCGCAAGCACCTGCTTAATCAATGGCATCCTTTAAATGGACCTAACAAAGGTAATTTCAGGGTGGTAATGGATAAAAAGATTGCCGACCTGGATGCCGAAGAGGTTTTTGGCGACGGTAAAATCGATCATCGGATCTTAAACGCCGCGCTTACCTTGCAACAGGAAAATCCGGATAAGAAAGTGATACTGGTATCAAAAGATATCTGCCTGCGGCTAAAGGCCAAATCGTTGACGCTTTACGCGGAAGATTACGAAACCGGCAAAATTAAAAACCTCGACGAGCTATATACCGGCACCACGGCCATAAAAGGTACCGATAAACTGATCAAACAGCTAAATAAAGAGGAAGTAATCACGCCGGATGATCTGAACATTCAGACAGGTCGCGGCAATCATTTCTACCTGCTCAACGGGAAAAATGCTACATCGGCCTATTTTTATAGTGCGCAGATCAATCATTTAGAAAAGGTTAAGGAAGAGGCTGTATTTAATATATCGCCCAAAAATCCTGAGCAAGCCTGCGCTTTACACGCTTTATTAAACCCGGATATTAAGTTGGTGACCATGCAGGGCAATGCAGGTACAGGGAAAACACTTTTGGCATTGGCAGCGGCTTTAGAACAGCGTAAATATTACCGGCAGATTTATGTTACCCGCCCAATTGTTCCACTGAGTAATAAAGAGATCGGCTTTTTGCCGGGCGATGCAAAATCCAAAGTAGACCCTTACATGGCGCCAATTTGGGACAACCTGAAATTTATCCGCGAGCAATTTGGCGATGATGACAAAATGCAGCAGAAGATTGACGAGTTGGTAACTAACGATAAGATTTCTATCGCACCGCTGGCCTTCATTCGTGGGCGTACGCTGACCAAGATTTTCTTTATAGTAGACGAGGCACAAAACCTAACCCCGCACGAGGTGAAAACCATCATTTCCCGTGCAGGCGAGCATAGCAAGATTGTTTTTACCGGCGATATTTATCAAATAGACACCCCATATCTTGATGCAGAAAGTAACGGCCTTTCTTACCTGATTGATAAAGCAAAAGGTCACCCACTTTATGCACACATCACCCTGCAAAAAGGGGAGCGGAGTGAGTTGGCCAATTTAGCTAACGATTTATTGTAGATAATTGTCCGTCACCTTGGCAATATCGTTTACGATTTTGTTAATGAAGCCTAACTGTTCTTTCAGCAGTTTTTCATCTGCGGTAAGCTCAACCGGTGTTTCCGGTGGGATGTTAACCGGGGGCTGTTTATCAAGCGCTAATTCAACTGGTTGAGCGTTTAATTTTTTGCCGATCTCATTTAATACAGCTATGCTCTTTCTAATTAACTTCAAGTGATCGGGGTGTGGTTTGGCCTGAATCTGAGCAGATGCTGCAGCAGAGGCTACTGTTGCAAGGTAACTGGACAGGATATGGTTCAGTACTACAAATTTGTGCACGTCTTTGCTTTTCTTTTGCTTGCTTTTAGGCTCAGATGTCATTCTTTCAAAAGCTGCAGAAAGGTTGGCTGACGTTACATAAACATCTTTACGGGCCAGTTTGTATTCGGTGGTGTTAGGGCTGGCACCGGTCATATTAGCGGCAATACGGGCCAGGTACCGGGTGTTGGCGTATATTACATCGCGCAGGCTTGCAGTCAATTGTTCCGATTCCCAGGAAGGAAATAATATATAACTGGCAACGAATGCGATAACAGAACCAATAATGGTATCGATAATCCGTTCACGTGCAATGTTTAAGTGACCTACTCCGAGGAATTTAAACAGAATCAGCACGTAAGGCGTCATCATAATTACGCTTACCACATAGTTCAATCGCTGAAAACTATAAGCCCCCATCATAAACACAACCAAAAATGCGAATTGGGCATACACGTTTTGAATGAATACTAGTATCACTACACCAATTAATCCGCCCACTATAGTACCAATCAAACGATGATAATTGCGTTGCTTAGAGAGGCTGTAACCAGGTTTCAGGATCACTATAATAGTTAACAATACCCAGTAACTATGGTGACCAAAAACCAGTTTTCTACCGGTAATATAATCGGCAAAAACCAATACCTCGGCGCTTTTGGTAATAAAAAATCCAGTAATACAAACCAGTGAAACCCGCAAAGCGTGCTTAAAGGCAGCCGATTTAAATGAAAGGTTATCTAAAAAAATCTGCGGCGAATAATCCTGGTGACTTACAAATTTGGCAAACTCTATTTCGCGCTTATCCTGCATCACTAAGCCTGATTCTTTAGAACTGTAGTAATTAAAGATGTCAGTAATGCGCAAATTCAAATCGCGCAGGTTAATCAGGATTTTTTTTAATACCAGGTTACTGATGGCCGGATCGTTCTTGCCTACAGCATCAATTTTGGTTTTTAGCTGTTCTAACTTTTTATCAAAACTTTTTAAATGGGTATAATGCGTATTTGATAATATAGCAAAGCCGATATTATCCAGTTCATCGGCCATGGACTGTAGGAGTACCGAGATATCTTCCAATACGCCGGTATATCCAAACTTATCGTGAATGTCCTTGTAATCGTAATGGGTAGCCATAATCTGTTCGTACAGATCAACCAGATCTACAAAGGTGATCAGCAAAATCCGGCTGGCGTAAGTTGATTCTTTTACCGTAACCCGGCTTTTAAAAAGAATTTCCCGCACCACATCCTGGTGCTGACTCACCTGTATCTGCTGCGATACCAGCTTGCGATAGTTCTCGTCAATATCAGTAGTGTTTTTATAGAAATCGGCTTTAATACGCAGGAATTTCACCACATCTATCATGTTCTCACCCAATGCCTGCTGTGCCGCACGGTACGGCCTGATGCGGAAGAATAGTAAACTTTGCAGCATATACCAAACCCCGCCTGCCAGTAAAGTTGCGCTATAGCTAACCACATCTTCGGGCTTGTTGGCCTTATCCATCATAAAAATCATGATGAGTAGGGCAGCAGTACCTACTGATGCGGCGCGGTTACCATAAACCGTAAAAATGGAAAACAGGAAGGAGAAAATCGCGATTTCGGCACCTAAGGTATACAAGTTAAACCTTGCAAAACCGGTAACTATGCCCACCACAAAAATGAGTCCGTTGCAAATAAGCATGGCGTTGCGCTTATGCATGGCCGGCCCGGGAACATCAACTACGCAAATACATAAGGCTCCTAACGATAGCGTTAAACCGGTATCAAATAAACCAAATTGAGTTAAAATAAGTGTAGGCAACAAAATGCCAAGCGAAATGCGCAACCCGTCAGAAAAATACTGGCTGTAAAAAAAGCTTTTTATTTCTCTGGTTTGTAGGTTCATTAATATTGGATAGATTTTTTGTTGCAAAATTAAACAATTTACCGGTTTGGCCTGTCTTTAATATTAAATCGTTAATAATTTAACCGTATAGTGAAAAATATATTAATAGTTTTTAACTTAAACCCCATAAAATTAGTCGTGTTTTAACGGCTTTAACGTCAACCTTAATTATGCCCTCAACATCAAAGCTTAGTCAACGCGAAACCATTTTTAACCAGGAGGTAGAAAGCCGTTTCCAGTTATACGATAGCCTTTTTCTTACGCTTCCGTTTTACCAGGTAAAAGATACCGGTATTTTGCTGCCTTTCTTCGCTTCTCATTGCGAGAAAGAAACAATAGAAGAAAAATCACCAACCGAAATTATCGAATCTTTTTTTAAAAAGTATGTTCCGGGGATAGATCATGAAGAGCAAATAAACCGTTTATTTAGATTTATACAATATATTGAACGCCAGGTTGTTTTGTTTGATGCCATCGAAGATTCATCGTTTGATAAATTAGGCAACTTTGATAAAAGCGGTACCCTGCAAACTTTGCTTCAGCAGGTAGACGGCGACGCCAGCAAACGGGTAGAGATAGAAGAAAAACTTAAAACCTTCTCGTTACGATTAGTGCTTACCGCTCACCCCACGCAGTTTTATCCCAGCACGGTGTTAGGCATTATGACTGATTTAGTTGATGCTTTAAAAACCAACGATATCCACACCATTAACCTGCTGTTACAGCAGTTAGGGAAAACGCCTTTCTTTAATAAAAAATCGCCAACGCCGGTTGATGAGGCTGTTAGCCTGGTATGGTTCTTAGAGAACGTATTTTATCAGGCTGTAACTGCCATCCAAACTAAATTGGTAGAAGAGTTTGATATTAAAGATGCCGCCCACCAGGTGGTTGAACTGGGCTTTTGGCCAGGTGGCGATAGGGATGGTAACCCAAATGTGCATGCCGATACAACCAAAAAAGTGGCGGCGATGTTAAGGCAGCGTGTGTTTCGCAGTTATTATCGCGATTTCAGAACATTGAAACGCAGGGTAACTTTCCGTGGTGTGGAGACTGCTATGAACGAGCTGGAAAACATCATCTACGAAAATGCTTTTAACGAGCATGTGCAACCTGTTAATCTGCAGGATGATATGTTGTCGTTACTGGAATCGATAAAAGAGGTATTGACTAAAAATCACGACGAGTTATTTTTAAGCCTGGTTGAAGATTTGATATTCAAGGTGCGAGCCTTTGGTTGTTATTTCGCCACTTTAGATATCAGGCAGGATAGCCGTGTGCTGCGTAATGTATTTAAATACTGTACAGAAGGCCATCAGGTTGATGGAAATATCAAAGACGGTTACCTGGAATTATCCGAGCAAAAGAAATTGGCTGCTTTAACCTTTAACGAAGCCAATTTATTTGTAGGTGATGATGCCGACGACCTGACAAAAGACACGTTGAACACCATTAGGCTGATGAAAACTATTCAGCATACCAATGGTGAAAAGGCTTGTCAGCGCTTCATTATCAGCAATTGCCAGCAGGCATCGGATATTTTGCAGCTGATGGACCTGTTTTTATGGAGCGGCTGGAAAAAAGACGAATTGACCGTTGATTTTATGCCGCTTTTTGAAACCGTTAACGATTTAGGTGTAGCAGCCGAGGTAATGGAGCGCTTGTATCAGCATCCTTATTATAAAGAACATTTAAAACTGCGTGGCAACCGCCAAACCATTATGCTGGGCTTTAGCGATAGTACTAAAGATGGCGGATATTTAATGGCTAACTGGTCTATTTATAAAGCCAAGGTGGAACTAACGGCCATGGCGCGTAAGTATGATATTGAACTGGCTTTTTTTGATGGTCGGGGCGGACCGCCGGCGCGTGGCGGCGGTAAAACGCACCGTTTCTACTCATCAATGGGCAGCGATATTGCTAATGAACATATCCAGTTGACTATTCAAGGCCAAACGGTAAGTTCACAATACGGCTCGGTTGATACGGCTCGATTTAACTCGGAGCAACTGATTAATGCCGGGATTATATCGGCGCTTAATCCAAATAGGCACGATCTGCTTGATAGTAATCATAAAAAAATGATCTCGGAAATGGCGGATAAGAGCTATGAAGCTTTCCTTGCCCTGCGCGAAGATCCGTTGTTTATTGAGTACCTGGAAGAGATGAGCCCGCTTAAATTGCTTTCGCGTATTAACATCAGCAGCCGCCCAACTAAGCGTAATGCCGATGCCAAATTAAAGCTGGAAGATTTACGGGCCATTAGCTTTGTAACCTCGTGGGGCCAAATGAAGCAAAATATCCCAGGCTTTTATGGGGTAGGTACCGCGTTAAAGAAAATGAAAGACCAGGGCCGATGGAAAGAGGTGCAGGAACTTTATAATAATTCAGGTTACTTTAAAACGGTAGTCGATAACTGTATGATGTCGATGTCTAAGTCGGATTTCCGGGTTACGGCTTACCTTTCTGAAGATAAAAAGTTTGGCAAATTTTGGCAGAAGCTGAAAGGTGAGTATGAACTAACCAAAGAGCTATTGTTGGAAATATCCGGTAGTACAACGCTGATGGAAGAGTACCCGATAGAGAAACGTTCTATAGCCCTGCGCGAACGGATTGTATTGCCGTTGGTAATCATTCAACATTATGCTTTATACAAATTGAATCATCACCATAATGATGAATTTACCGATGTGTATAATAAACTGGTAATCCGTACCGTGTATGGTATAGTTAATGCCGGCCGTAATTCAGCATAGATTAGTCGCTGATTTTCATCGTAATTAAATTATTTAAACTGTTTTTAAACCACAGTGCTGATTTTTTGTTAAATCACTATTGTTAGCTTAAAAATTAGGATGAAAAATTTGGCGTTTGCTTTTGTGTTACTGGGTATCGTATGGTTTGCTTTATCGTGCGAGGGCACCAAGAGGGCCAAAAACTTTAACGATAAAACAAATGTCGACGCTGAAGGTATTAGTTTTATGCGGTCTGCTAACGAAGCAGGTTTAATAGAAGTAAAGGCATCGGCCCTGGCCGAAAGCATGTCCAAAAATCCCCGCATTGTTAAGTTTGCTAAAATGATGATGGGCGATCATTCGCAGATAGGAGAGGAACTTTCGGGCATTGCTAAAGATAAATTTGTAGATCTTGCAGATACTTTAACTATAGCACATCAAAAAACAATTGATAGCCTTGCGCATCTCACATCAGGCTTTGATGCTGCTTATATGAGCATGATGGTTAGTGACCACGAAAAGGCAGTAAATCTGTTTAACGAAGCTGATGTTGTTAAAAATCCCGACCTGAAAAAGTTCGCTAAGAAAACATTGCCTGTTTTAAAATTGCATTTAGATTCGGCAAAGGCTATTCAGCTTGGCATAAAATAGTTGAAGGCAGGCGGGTGATTTAAGCGCAAAAAAATCTCCTTGCATTTTCATAAAATGCACTTAAATTCGCCTATGCCAACCACCCTAAACAAATCCACGCACGATGAGCCGCTCTCCGGCTATTGGGAATGGGATATGACAGGCACCCGCGAATTTAATAATCCATCATTGATTGGATTATTGGGCTACGCAAGCGCTACAGGCACTCATCAAAAGTTATTGGCTGAAAGCGTGCTTGAGGAAGATATGCAGGGCGCGCGCGATAAAATGACAGCGCATATCGCCACTTTTGGTGAGAAACCATTTATTCACGAAGCTCGTTGCCGCCATAAAGATGGATCTCTTATTTATCTTCTTTTTACAGGTTACAGCCAATGGAATGGTATGGGGAAGCCTATATTGATGGCTGGCAGCTTTATTAATATTACCAAGCAAAAAGAGACAGAGCAAGAACTGTTGCTTGTTAAGGAATTCCTGAATAAAACTAATGAAGTGGCATTGGTAGGCGGGTGGCAACTAAACCTGGATACCAATAAGGTGATCTGGACTGATCTTACCCGGAAAATATTTGGCGTTCCCCCAAATTTTCAACCCGACCGTGGTACTGCGGCTATGTTTTTTAAAGAAGGGCATGATAGGGATACGCTGCGCAAGGCCTTTCGGAATGCAGTAGAAAAAGGTATTACTTACGATTTAGAACTGCGAGTTATCAATACCCTGGGGCAGGAGATTTGGACACGTACTATCGGTCATCCCGAATTTGAAGATGGCCGTTGCGTGCGTTTACACGGCATATTTCAGGATATTACCGAGCGGAAGGAAAAAGATATGGCTTTAATCCGGGCTAAGGAAGAAGCCGAAGCAGCTGTTATAGCCAAGTCGCGTTTCCTGTCGGTGATGAGTCACGAGATCCGTACGCCGATGAACGCAGTTATTGGTTTTACTAACCTGTTACTTAAAGATCCCCGGCCCGATCAGGAAGAATACCTGAATGTGCTGAAATTTTCGGCTGAGAACCTGATGGTGATCATTAATGATATTCTGGATGTTAATAAGATAGAAGCCGGTAAAGTAGAGTTTGAGCGCGACGATCTGAATTTAAAAGAGCTGATTGAAAATATTTATGCTGCCCAACTCCCCGCAGCCCAGGCCAAGAACGTTAAACTTGTAGTTAATTTTACTGACGACATCCCCCAAATCATTAAGGGCGATAAAGTGCGTTTAGGCCAAATCCTGAATAATTTAGTTAATAATGCAGTTAAATTTACCCCACAAGGTAAAGTAGAGATTAACTGTCGCCTGTTGGCTAAGGATAAAAAAAATGTCACCGTTTACTTTGAGGTAAGGGATACGGGTATTGGTGTGCCGATGGATAAGCAGGAGTATATATTCGATATTTTCTCGCAGGCCAGCGCCTCGACTACCCGGCAGTTTGGCGGAACGGGCTTGGGCTTAGCCATCAGCCAGCGTTTGGTGAATTTAATGGGCGGCAAAATTATGCTGCACAGCGTAGTAGATAAAGGGTCGATATTTTATTTCGACCTTGTACTACCAATTGGTACCGAAAAAGCGGCCATACCGGTTAAGCCCAAACAAAAACCTTCTCAAAAACAGTTAAAGGGACGCCGTATCCTGTTAATTGAAGATAATCCTTTTAATGTGTTGGTAGCCCGCCGGTTTTTAGAGATGTGGGGTATCGATTGCGATAACGCCGATGATGGCCAGCAGGGGCTTGAAATGGTAGTTCAAAAAGATTATGATATGGTGTTGATGGATATCCAGATGCCGGTGATGGATGGGTACGAGTGTACCATCGCCATCCGGGAAATGGGGGGTAAGTATGCTACAATTCCTATCATCGCTTTAACAGCTTCAGCCTTGCTGGATAAAAAGGAAAAAATCTCGGCAAGTGGTATTGATGACTACGTGAGCAAGCCTTTTGAGCCTGATGAGCTTTACAGCAAAATTACTACCTACATCGCCAACTAACAGATGTATCCAGAAATATTAGCACATATTAAACGCTACGTGCAGCTTAGCCCGCAAGAAGAAGAACTGCTTTGCAGCAAGCTGGAAATTCAAAAATTTAAGAAGAAACAATATATTCTGGAGCCGGGTAAACACTGTGCCGGTAATTATTTTATTGTTAAAGGCCTGGTGCGCCAATACTATGTAAACAGTAAGTTAAACGAGCAAATAGTACAGTTTGGCCTGGAAAGCTGGTGGATAGCCGATCAGGATAGTTTATTAAATCACATCCCATCTACCGTTTATATTCAGACTATCGAAGCCACCGAAGTTCTGTTGTTATCTGAAAAGAACCGCATCTTGCTTTTTGAACAGATCCCTAAATTAGAAAGTTATTTCCGTGTGATGATGCAGAAGGCATTCATAGCAGCGCAACGACGTATTGGTTTTATCTTCAATCAAAGTGACGAAGAACGTTACCGTTACTTTACAGGCCTGTTTCCCGATTTTATTCAGCGTGTGCCGCAATATATGCTGGCATCTTATCTTGGCTTTACTCCGCAGTTTTTAAGTAGGCTTAGGGCAAAAAAAGTTTAGTGTTTTCTTAAACTCAGTTCATTTTTTGGAGGGTGGTTTATGCCCAACTTTGGTGTATCAAAACATTCAAAAAATGAGCAACAGAATCAACATTAACAAATTAAACCCCGCCGCTTACAAAGCCATGCTGGGTTTAGAAAACTACGTAAACGCAACCGCTTTAACGCATACGCATAAAGATTTGATCAAAATCCGCGCATCTCAATTAAATGGCTGTGCCTTTTGCCTGAACATGCACACCATTGATGCCCGTAAAGCAGGCGAAACCGAACAACGCATATACACCCTGAGCGCCTGGCGCGAAACGCCTTTCTTCGATGAAAAAGAGCAAGCCATATTGGCCCTTACCGAAGAGATGACCGTGATTAGTAACCACGGTGTAAGCGATGAAACTTACAACAAGGCGGCGGCCTTATTCGAACCGCAATACCTTTCAGAAATCATGATGGCAATCATCACCATCAACGCCTGGAACAGAATAGGGGTAACCTGCCAGCTGGTGCCGGGAACGTAATGAGAAAAGCCCTGTAGGTTCTTTAACCTACAGGGCTTTTTTTTGACTTTTGACTTAGTACTTTTGACTTATTTAATCACCACATCAAAAGGCATACGAGCCTGCGGGGTTCGCATCATTTGGGTTACGGTTTTAATTTGCTGATAAGTGTTGTAATTCTCACCCAGTTCAGATTTCATCATTCGGGTTTTAACTTCCGCAGTTAAACCCTGGCCAAATTTATTGAAGATGCTTTTTTGTTCGGGATAGGTCACTAACCTGTAATCGCTCACCTTAGCTTTTTTAGCGGCCATAGCAACAGCATCATTGATGTTACCCAAACGATCTACCAAGCCTAATTTTAATGCCTGTGTACCCGTCCAAACGCGGCCCTGGCCAATGCTGTTGATATACTCCTGATTTTTTTTACGGCCATCGGCTACGTGTTTAGTGAAATCATCGTAACCGCGATTAACCTGGTTTTGCAAAATGGCGCGTTCTTCGGGAGTTAACGGGCGACTAACATCGCCTAAGTCAGCGTATTTTCCGGTTTTAACACCATCAAAAGTTACGCCCAACTTATCGTTAAACAATTTTTGTAAATTAGGCAGGATAGCGAAGATGCCAATCGAGCCGGTAATGGTGTTAGGCTCAGCCACAATGGAATCAGCCGCGCAAGCAATATAGTAACCGCCTGATGCTGCGTAATCGCCCATAGACACGATAATCGGTTTCGCATCATGCGTCAGCTTCACCTCTCTCCAAATCACATCCGATGCCAGCGAACTGCCGCCCGGTGAGTTTACACGTAATACAACCGCTTTTACGTTTTTATCTAAACGTACCTTGCGTAAGGCTTTAGATACCGCTTCAGAACCAATAGAATTATCGTCGCCGTTGCCGCCATTAATTTCGCCTGAAGCATAAATGATTGCTACTTTATCTTTAGCCGATTTTGCCTCATCTTGTGTATCTGCCTCGCTCTTGCTGTATTCTGATATTTCAACGGCATGCAAATCGTTTTTTAGCGGAGTAGATGTACGTTTTTTTAACTCGTTCAGTACCTCGTCTTTATATTTCAGTCCATCAACCAATTTGTATTTCAAGGCGTCTTCAGGGAATTGTACCAGCATATTATCTGCCGCGTTAAACAAAGTATCTTTATTGATTTTACGTGCCTTGCTGATACCGGTCAGGAAATGATCATACATCGAACCCAAATAAGAAGTTACCTGCTCACGGTTGGCATCGCTCATTTTATTGAGTACGTAAGGCTCAACAGCGCTTTTGTAAGTTCCTACTTTAATTACCTGGGCTTCAATGCCTAATTTATCTAAAGCGCCTTTTAAGAAAGTGATATCCTGACTAAAACCCTTCAGTTCAAAAATTCCTTTAGGGTTAATGTAAACCTTATCAGCAACCGATGCCAGGTAGTAAAATCCTTGTGTATAAACCTCGGAATAGGCGATGATAAACTTGCCCGATTTTTTGAAATCGATAAGTGCGTTGCGCACTTCTTCGGTAGTGGCCTGTCCCGATAGCATGTAGCTTTCGTCCAGGTAAATGCCTTTAATATTATCGTCGGTTTTAGCTTTTTTAATATTGGCTAAAATATCGTTCAGTCCAACAGATTTATTTTCATCCAACCCTAAAAAGCCTAAGCCGGAAAGTGGGTTATTTGGCGTACGTTCCGGAATAGGCGTATTAAATGAAACGTGTAAAACCGAGTTCGATTCTACCTCAACCGGTTTATCGCTGCTGGCTGCTGTAATAATTCCTACCAAAATAAGCACCAATACTATTGTGGTTAAAATTAAACCGACAAAGGTGGCCAACACAAATTTGAAAAATTGTTTCATTAAAAAATATAATCTGTTTATCTATGCAAACTTAGCAAATCAGCATCGCATTACTGCTAAGAGCGCTGTCTATAATAATTGTTACAACATGTTTAATATTTATTTGCTGCTGGGCAGTAATTTAGGTGATAGCTTTGATTATCTGAACAAGGCCATCCATAAAATCGAAGCAAATATCGCCCCGGTCAGCAAAAAATCATCTGTTTACCAAACTGCAGCCTGGGGCAAAACAGACCAGCCCGATTACCTGAACCAGGTACTTTATTTGCAAAGTGATTTACCGGCTCAGGAAATCTTAAAAAAGATACTACAGATAGAAATTGAATTGGGTCGCGAACGTAAAGAGAAGTGGGGAGCCCGCATTATAGATATAGATATTTTATTTTATGGCGATGATATTATTAACGATCCTAACTTAACTGTCCCGCATCCGGAACTGCAAAATCGTCGCTTTACTTTAGAGCCTCTGAGTGAGATTGCGCCCGATTTTGTGCATCCAACATTAAATAAAACCATGCAGCAACTTAAAAATGCCTTAACCGATTGCATGGTCGTTAAAAAATTATAAATTTGGGAGAATAAAATAATAATATGTCAGACACGCAGGATTTCGACCTATCATTCCTATATGAAATTGCCGATGGCAGCCACGAATTTATAGTGGATTCTATCGATATGTTTTTACAGCAAACCCCTGAATTGCTGGCTACTATAGGTACAGCCATTGCAGCGGGCGACTGGAGTACTGCCGGAGGCGCTGCTCATAAATTGAAACCAAATCTTGGCTTTTTTGGGATGATTGACCTGCAAGCTACCATGCAGGAAGTAGAACTGTTGTGTAAAGCTGGTGGACAGGATGCCGACACCATTAATATTAAATTTAACCAGATCAGGTCTATCGTAAACGGCAATTTGCCAAAATTAAACAAGATCAAGACTGATACTCAGGCTTTGCTATAATTGGCGGGGACAAGAGATAAAAGAATAAAGCTTTAAAACGCAAAAGACTAAAGTATAAACCGGCATTTGCCGCAATATGCTTTAGTCTTTTTTATTTGTAAAACCTTTCGGCTTTCGCCTTTTACCTTAAACAGCGGTAACTGTAAAAGTGTAGCTTTCCATAATCAAGTTAGCTAATAAGCTTTTGCAAGCCTGGTCAACCTTTTGGCTGGCGGCAGCTTCATCTTCGGCCTCAATTTCAAGTGTAATATGTTTGCCTATGCGGATATTCTGAATTTCGGGTAATCCTAAATTCTTCATACTGCCGGTTACTGCTTTACCTTGCGGATCAAGAATTTCTTTTTTTGGCATTACGTCAATTTCAGCCTGGAACTTTGTCATCGTTGAATTTAAATTGAATGATAGATAGAGTGATGTAGATAAATATCACCACCGGAACAGCGGCAAATTTAAAAAATAGTATCAATATAGCCGAGATTAACAGCAATAAATAACGGTAAAGATTACGCGGATCGCGGTTTTTGAACTTTAAGGACATTAGCGGCAATTCGGCCACTAATAAAGCACTCATTACAATAACCAATGCAGTAAGCACGTAGCGGTTAAGGATGTAATGATCAAACAACGGGTACTGTTGTAATATAAATGGGAGCGAGGCTATTAAAATAGCATTAGCCGGTGTTGGTAAGCCGATGAATATTTCGGCCTGGCGGGTATCTACGTTGAACTTTGCTAAACGCAATGCAGAAAATACAGCAATGGCAAATGCCACAAAGCAGAATATATCGCCAATGTTATAAATTTTAGGGGAACTTAAAAGCAATTCGTACAGTATGGCAGAAGGCAAAAAGCCGAAGCTCACCATATCGGCCAGCGAATCAAGATCTTTACCGATGCCAGAGAACGACTGCAATACCCTTGAAGCAAAACCGTCAAAAAAATCGAAAATAGCTGAAAGGAAAATGCAATAGGCTGCCAGTATTAGGTTATCGCTAAATGCAAATACTATCCCAACGCAACCGCTGAACAGATTAGCACAAGTTATAGCATTAGGGACATGTTTTTTAACGCGCTTCCTCATAATTTGGTGAGACGAAGTTACCAACATTTTGTTAATGGACAACAAAAAAGCATCCCGATTGATTGGGATGCTTTCTGGTATCTATAACAACAATGTTGTGTCTTTATTATGAATTCATCGAAATAAGAAACTCCTCGTTGGTTTTAGTACCGCGGATTTGAGTTTGCAGGAATTCCATCGACTCTTGTGAGTTCATATCAGCTAAGTGGTTACGAAGGATCCAAATACGTTGTAAGGTCTCACGATCTAACAACAGATCATCGCGACGTGTACTTGAAGCCGTCAGATCGATAGCAGGGAAGATCCGTTTGTTAGACAGTTTACGATCTAACTGTAACTCCATGTTACCGGTACCTTTAAACTCTTCAAAAATCACCTCATCCATTTTAGAACCGGTTTCAGTCAGTGCTGTTGCGATGATGGTTAGCGAGCCGCCATCCTCAATGTTACGGGCCGCACCAAAAAAACGTTTTGGTTTGTGTAACGCGTTGGCATCCACACCACCCGAAAGGATTTTACCTGAAGCAGGAGCAACGGTGTTATAAGCACGGGCTAAACGGGTAATAGAATCTAACAAGATCACTACATCATGACCGCACTCTACCATACGTTTAGCTTTTTCTAAAACGATATTGGCAATTTTTACGTGACGCTCGGCTGGTTCATCAAAGGTTGATGCGATTACTTCGGCACGTACGCTGCGAGCCATATCGGTAACTTCCTCAGGGCGCTCATCAATTAACAGGATAATCAGGTAAACTTCCGGATGGTTAGCCGCGATTGCATTCGCTACATCCTTCAGTAACATGGTTTTACCTGTTTTAGGTTGTGCTACAATTAAACCACGCTGTCCTTTACCAATAGGTGAGAACAGATCCATAATCCGGGTTGAATGATTAGTTGGACTGGTAAACAGGTTTAACTTCTCAGACGGGAATAATGGCGTCAAGTGATCGAATGGTACACGGTCGCGCACTTCAGCCGGGATACGGCCGTTAATGGCTTCTACACGTACCAGCGGGAAATATTTTTCGCCCTCTTTTGGCGGGCGGATGCTACCGCGAACTGTATCACCGGTTTTTAAACCGAATAATTTAATTTGCGATTGCGATACATAAATATCATCGGGAGACGTAAGGTAGTTATAATCTGACGAGCGCAGGAAGCCATAGCCATCAGGCATAATTTCCAACACACCCTCATTTACAATAACGTTATCAAAATCAAGATTGATCTCTTCTTTTTTAGCTTGTTGCTGCTGATTTGGCTGGCGACGTTCAAATTTTGGCTGACGTGCTTCAACCGGGCGTTCTTCAGTTTTTACTGCAGGTTCGCCTTCTTCTTCACCGGTAATTACTTCCGGAGATTCTGCAACTGCCGGAGTTTCTTCATCGGCTGGGTAAGCAGGCTCGTCATCTTCCTGATCGAACAGGTTGGTATCATTCAACGGAACTTCAACACGTGGCTTATCCGAAGCTTTTTGTTTAACAACCCGTGTACGTTTACGCGGTTTATCATCGGCAGGCGCTTCTTCACCTTCAGGTTTTATCTCGGCGTAGTTACTTGCTAACACGCTTTGTTGTATGCGGGCAGCTTCAATTAGTTCTTGCTGCTCAACAATACGGGTAATTAGTTGGGGTTTGCGCAGGTCGTCCGCTTCGGCAATGCCTAAAGTTTTGGCCATATCACGCAGTTCTGAAACGAGTTTATCGTTCAATTCATTAGTAGTATCAGACATGGAGAGAATTTATAATTCAAAAGGATTTTTAAATTGATAGAACATTTTTTGCAGTTTAATACACAAAAAACGTCAAGGAAACTATGGTATTTTTAATAGTAAACAACGTGGAATTTGAATTTGTTTCTCTGGTGCAAGAATAATTCAATTAGATAACGCCACAATTTTAACTATTAAAATTTATTATTTCAAACATTTCAAAAAAATATCTTTCCACATTCATGATAGCTACCGGTATTTTTTAGTTTTTTTACACCCTGAATACAATACATCTATAATATATGCTTTCGAGGGAACAACTGATTACGGAGATTAAAAAAAAGAAATCGTTTTTATGTGTGGGCTTAGATCCTGATATAGACAAGATTCCAACTTTTTTACAAAATTATCCCGACCCGATATTTGAATTTAATAAACGCATTATCGATGCCACTAAAGATCTTTGTGTGGCCTATAAACCTAACTCGGCTTTTTATGAAGCTTATGGCATAAAGGGACTGCAAAGTCTGATAGCAACCAGTAAATACCTTCCCCAGGATACTTTAAACATCATCGATGCCAAACGTGGCGATATCGGCAACACATCCGACAAATACGCCCGTGCTTTTTTTGATGAAAACACATCCGGAATGAGTTTTGACGCCATTACCGTTACGCCTTACATGGGTAACGATAGCGTTACTCCTTATTTGGCCTATGATGGTAAATGGGTGATTATTTTGGCTTTAACTTCTTCTGCAGGCAGTAAAGATTTTCAATACCTGCAAACCGGTGAGAATTTTTTATACGAATCGGTGATACAAAAGGCCAATACCTGGGCCGGTGCCGATAGGATTATGTACGTAGTTGGCGCTACCAAAAGCACCGAGTTTACCAACATCCGAGCTTACGCGCCTGACAACTTTTTATTGGTGCCGGGAGTTGGCGCACAAGGGGGGAGCTTGGAGGAAGTTTGCAAATACGGCATGACTAAAGATTGCGGCTTGTTAGTCAATTCATCGCGCGGGATTATATATGCATCAAACGGTGAAGATTTTGGTGATGCCGCCCGTGCTGAAGCTTTGAAACTACAGCAGCAAATGGCAGAAGAATTGGAGAAAGCAGGAGTGTTATAAGCACGAACTAACACGAATTTAATCGAATTTCACGAATTAACGCTTGGAGTCAATTCGTGAAATTCGAAAAATTTGTACAATTGGTGTTACTGTTTTAGCTTCCCTTCAATCGAATCATCGTAGGTTTTACCAATTATGGCGCCTGCCACCATTTTAACAAAGGCTACTGCGTTGCCGTGTTTGTTATCCCAGTAGTAACCTTGCGTAGGCGATACTTTAATTACGCTGATCCGCGGATCTTCTTTTCCTTCAGTAAACCAAACTTTTAAAAGCGGATCCCACAGCTCATCAATAATGGCTTTGTCTTCGGTGATCTCGGCTATGCCGTAGATATTTAAAAAGCCTGAATGTGCTGATGACTGAAAGAAAAGCTGCACCATTGGGTCTTTTGTAATATCGGCGTTCTTTTCGCTGTCGTTAGCGCTTAAAAACCACAGAGTACCATCATCGTCAATTTTTTGTGGCGACATTGGGCGTGTGGTTACCGGTAGACCGGTCTTAATATTTGTACAGAAAAAGCAGCTTTCCGCTTTCTTAGCAATTTCTTTTGCTTTAGCCCAGGCTTCGGTGCCTTCTAAGTTCTCTGTATTTACTTCCGGTTGTTCTGCATTAATGCTATCCATATTTATATAGGTTATGATGTTGTTATATAACCTACGGGAAATAATATTGTGTGGTAAGAAATTAAATTTCTTTTTTTGACGGGGCGGAAGGCCGGAAATCTACAGACTTACGAATTTTTTAAAACTTTGTAAGTCTTGATATTAAAGATTAAGCCTCTACCAACTCAAACTCCACTTTTCTGGCGGGATATTTATCAGCGAAGCCTAAAACCAGATTACGGATATAGCCATTATCGGCATAAGGTGAGAGCACATTCTTCAACGCTTCAAAGTTATTAACTTCAAAATCGTTAGGGACATATCCCATTCCGTAAAAACGACCGTTCTCAACCAGCATGCAGCTCTGCTCATCATAATTGCGGCCTTTATCCCGAAGGGCAAAAGTTGGCAATTGCAGTTTTAAGCTGCTCAGGGCAATAGATACGCGGTCGTTGTATACATCAGGTTCCTCCATGCCGTTGCACGCGCATTGGTGGTTATTAATGCCCGTACAAGGCTCATTGTTTTTCTGGATGAAGCAAAGTTTAGGGCACAAGCCAAATTCGTCAATCAGTTGGTTCAGGATAGTGTAACCTTCTAAAAGTGAACGGCAGGTATGTTCGGCCTGGGCGTATTTGCGGTGTTTGTCTACCGCCAGGCGCAGGTAACCGCGTTGATCTTCGTAGGTGTAAAGGCCAAAAGTATGTTCAAAGCGTTTAAGCGAGCGGTTGTATTTCGGCCACAAGCGTTTAATCTCTACTGCCTCCAAAGCAAGGGCCATTAACTCCGTCCCGCATTCCTGGTGACTGATGTGGTGGATGTTTTTCAAAAACTCCTGCCGTTGAGCGTTTGGGTTGTTTCCGCTGAAATGGCTGCAAACCCGTTTCTTAATATTTACTGCTTTACCAACGTAAATAATCTTTCCCTTATCATCATGGAAATAATAAACGCCCGGCATCAGCGGCAGCGAGTCGATGGCGTTTTTGGGTAAATTGGCCGGCAGGTTTTGTTCTTTAGAGTTCTTTTTAAGGGATGATAAAATGTGTTTATTGGTATCGCGACTTAACAGCAGACTAAACAACTCGGCTGTTGCATTAGCGTCGCCACCGGCGCGGTGACGGCTTTCGTTGGAAATCCCCAAACTGTGACATAGTTTACCCAAGCTGTAGGAGGGAAGTCCCGGTATTATTTTGCGGCCGAGCCTCACTGTACAAAGCTTATTGCAATTTAAATCGTACCCGGCGGCAGCCAGGTGGTATCTTAAAAAAGAATAATCAAAATTAACGTTATGGGCTACAAAAACTTTGTCGTGCAGTAGTTTATAAATTTCGTGCGCTACCTGTTTAAACGGCGGCGCATCCTGCACCATTTCGTTACTGATACCCGTTAATGACCTGATAAATATCGGGATATCTTTACCGGGGTTCACCAATGTTTCGTACCGGTGAGTAACCTGCATACCATCGTGAATACAGATAGCCACCTCGGTAATCCCGTTAGCGCTGGCGTGACCGCCGGTGGTCTCTATATCTACAATAGCGTACATTGCTAACAAATTTAGTGTTTTTTAGGAAGTCCGCAAGTCTGGACGATAGAAAGTCCGAAAGAATTTGAAAAAATCCGAAAGCGGAATTAGAACCCCATATAAACAAGAAGCCGATAAGGATCACTTATCGGCTTCAAACTCTATTTTAATCTTTCGGACTTTCGGTCTTTCCCGACTTCCGAACTGAAAATTTATTTTTTCTTAGTCTGCGCTTGTTGTTGCTGGCGCATCATTTCTTCCATTTTAGCGGCGAAACCTGATTTCTTTTTGGTTTTATCTTCAGGTTTCTTTTTGTTTTCCTGGATTTGGGCGTGGATCTTTTTATCATCAACCATAAACTTAATCAGGTATTGCTGAGTAAAGGTTAGCATGTTAGCCAGGAAGTAATAATAGTTCAAACCTGCAGGGTAACCATTCAGCGCGCCGAAGAAAATAACCGGGGTGATGTACCCAATATATTTCATTTGACCGGTAGCGCCTGAAATTTGGTTGTTGAAATAAGTATAGATCAACGTACTGATGGTCATCAGCAAACACATTAAACTGATGTGTGTCCAACCGATTAATGGCAGTGGCGAGAAGGTGATCAACGAATCGTAAGTCGATAAATCGTGCATCCATAAAAAGCTTTGTCCACGCAGTTCAAATAAACTTGGGAAGAAGCGGAAGAAGGCGATAACTATTGGCATTTGTAACAATAATGGTAAACATCCGCCCAAAGGATTAACACCTGCTTTTTTGTAAAGCTTCAGGTATTCCTGTTGTAAAAGGGTAGGGTTATCTTCACCAACTTTAGCCTTAATCTCGTCCATTTCAGGTTTTAAAACCCGCATTTTGGCCATTGATAAATACGACTTATAAGTTAAAGGCGATAAAACCAGTTTAAGGATGATGGTTAACGCCAGGATAATCATACCATAGTTCCAGCCAAACTGCTGTAAGAAGTTGAATACCGGCAACACCGCAAAACGGTTGATGTATTGCAGCGGACCCCAGCCCATGGCAATTTGTTTCTCCAAAGCATATTTATCACCTTGTTCGGCCAGTAATTTATACTTGTTTGGCCCAAAGTAAAACGTTAATGGGAAAGAGCCATTATTGTTTTTATTTAGTACTACACCGGCTTTCATTTGCTTAATGTGGGTAGTATCAGTTACATCAGTCGCTACGTTAAGTTTTGCGCTGCCAAAGCCCTGATCGCTGATCAGAACGCTTGAGAAAAAGTGCTGCTTGAACGAGATCCATTGCAGCTTTTTATCAGTAATGGTTTTCTCGTCGTCTTTACCCTCGCTCAAGTAATCAATATCGCCGTTAGTGTTTCTTGAATAAACGGTAGTATACTGGCGCTCAAGCGTCATGTCTTTCTCCTGCTTATTCACGCTGGCTGCCCAGCTTAAATTTAACTCGCCGCTGTTGGCTAATACCTCGTTAAGTCCGGTTGGTTTAATTTCCAGACCTAATTTAAAGCCTTCGCCTTTAAGGGTATAAATGTAATCAATATACTGTGTAGGGCTGTAGCTTAAACGCATGGTAACCGAACCTGAATCTTTATCAGCAACGGTTAATGCACCAGCGCTTGGCTTAAAGTAATAATCATCAGTATTGATGTTTTTATCGCCCGCTTTCAGATTTAAACCAAAGCTGTTACCCGCGCCATCAAATAAAACCAAAGGTTTTTTGTTGAAGGTTTTGTAGTTTTTTAACTCAACAGAGTAAACACGACCACCTTTGCTGCTCAGCTTAACAACTAACTCTTTGTTCTCTAAAGTCACCAACTGATCAACACCAGCGCTCGACATGCCGAACGGCTGCTTTAAAATAGCAGAGTCAATTACCTGTGCTTTCTTAGTAGTATCGAACTTGGCAGTTGTTTTAGATGGTAACACCTGGCCTTTAACAAGTCCTTTTTTAAGCGAATCAAGGTGGTTTCTTTGCTGCTCTTTTTTGATATCAGCATCGGAAGGCTTTAGCAGGTAAAACGAACCGGCTATGATAACCATGATCAGGAATAATCCTGTGAATGTATTTCTATCCATTATTTTTTAACGTACAATTATTTCTTGCGGGCATAAGCCAGCGAAGCGGCGACAAAGTTAACAAAAAGTGGGTGCGGATTAGCAACTGTCGATTTTAATTCGGGGTGAAACTGCGCGCCCACAAAAAACGGATGGTTTTTCAACTCCACTATCTCCACCAAACCATTATCCGGGTTCATGCCTGATGGGCTCATACCGGCTTCTTTATATTCTTTAAGGTATTGATTATTAAACTCGTAACGGTGACGATGGCGTTCGGTAATACGGGTTTTACCATAAATGGCAGCCGCTTTACTTCCGCTTTTTAAATCACACGCGTATGATCCTAAACGCATGGTGCCTCCCATGTTTTTAACATCTTTCTGATCTTCCATCATCGATATCACCGGATGTGGCGTATCAGGGTTCATTTCGGTACTGTTAGCATCGGTTAAACCTAACACGTTGCGGCCGTATTCAACCACGGCACATTGCATACCCAAACAAATCCCGAAGAACGGAATGTTATTCTCACGCACGTACTTGATGGCAGCAATTTTACCTTCAAAACCGCGCTCGCCAAAACCAGGTGCAACCAATACACCGCAAAGTCCTTTTAGCTTCTCAATCGCATTTTCAGGCGTTAAGTTACCCGATTGTATAGACACAACCCGCACTTTACACTCATTTTTGGCGCCTGCATGCACAAACGATTCGATAATGGATTTATAAGCATCAGGTAACTCCACATATTTACCTACCAGGCCAATTTTAATTTCGGCAGTTGGATTTTTTAAACGGCCTAAAAAGTCTTTCCAGCTATCCAGATTAGGCTCATTTTTAGTTGGCAGTTTCAGTTTGGCTAATACCGTTTTGTCCAGTTGCTCTTTTAACATCAATAAAGGCACATCATAAATTGTTGATGCATCTATCGATTCGACAACTGCATTAACGTTAACGTTACAAAACAGCGCAATTTTTTTTCTGATGTCCTGATTGATATGGTGTTCGGTACGGCAAACTAAGATATCAGGCTGAATTCCGTACTCCAGTAACATTTTAACCGAGTGCTGGGTAGGCTTGGTTTTTAACTCGCCCGCAGCTGCTAAATAAGGGATTAGGGTTAAATGAATTACAATAGCATTGCCCGAACCTGCTTCCCATTTGAACTGGCGTACAGCCTCCACAAATGGCAGGGATTCGATATCACCTACAGTACCGCCAATCTCGGTGATCACGATATCATATTCGCCGTTCTCACCTAAAATGCGCATGTTACGTTTAATCTCATCGGTAATATGCGGTACAACTTGCACTGTTTTACCTAAAAAGGCACCCTCGCGTTCGCGATTGATGACGTTTTGATAAATGCGACCGGTAGTAATGTTATTTGATTGAGAAGTAGGAGTGTTCAGGAAGCGCTCGTAGTGCCCCAGGTCAAGGTCGGTTTCTGCACCATCTTCGGTAACATAGCATTCGCCATGCTCGTATGGGTTAAGCGTTCCAGGGTCAATATTAATGTAAGGATCGAACTTTTGAATAGTTACGCGGTAACCACGTGCCTGAAGGAGTTTTGCCAGCGATGCTGAAATAATTCCCTTTCCTAACGACGAAGTAACGCCGCCCGTAACAAAGATATATTTAGTCATGGAGTTTGTTTGTGTACGGGATACAAAGGTAGCAAAAATTGCATAACGCCACCACTTTGTTAGCAATTATTGAAAACGCTTTAACGTGTTGATAAGTAGAGTTTAAGTAAGGGTAACGTTATGCACTATGACAAGCGGGATTAAGAAAATAAGAATTTTACTGCCTGATATTGAAAAACTATTTATTTAGTTTTATATTCGGCTATGAATTCCGTTGCCCGCTTTTTTTACGTATTTGTTCTGATTTTTATACTTCAGACGAGCGGGCAAGCCAATGCGCAAAGCGTATTTGATTTAAAAGGAAAATCAGGCGTAACGATCTTCAAAAACACTTCTGCCGATACCATAAAACTACAGGGCGCTTTTTTTAACTGGCTGCCTTACGTTGAGCATAAATTTACTTTAGATGTGCCGCCGGGCCAACAGGATAGTTTAAACTTTCAATTCAATTACCCGGATTTTATCGTGCTTGATAATTTTAGGGTACTTAACGCTCCTGGTAAGCGGATCATTTGTATTATTCATGATCTAACCACTACCATTCCCGATATCGATTTTGCCGGCGATTATAACTTAGAGAACACTTACTATCTTAACTACAACACCTTTTTAGGTAATACCGATAACGAAAGCCGGCCATACTATAAGGCGGGCGAAAAGCTCACCGATTTTAACAAATTCCCAGCAATTGCCGATTCTATAACCAAAGCAAGGTTGATGTTTTTAGCCAAATACCGCTCGCCGGTTTCTCCATGGTTTATTAATTACGAGCGTCAGCGATTGATCTATAACGGCATCATGCGTAAGTATAATGTGCTGATAAGCAAAGCATTTTACGGCGGTAAAGAAATTCCGGTTAAAGACGCTTATTACAGCTTCGAAAAAAATCTGAAACTGAGTGATAGTGAAAATATCATCACTACCGAATATCTGTGGGCTACTGATTTCTATGTGTTACGTCAATCAAAAAAGATCAAAAAGCCTACAGCTGATCCGATGATCTACGTGATTGATAGCCTTGCCGGTAAAACAAATGCAGGTGATATTTTAAAAGCAAGGCGACTCGGCGCTTTATACAGCGGAAACAAGCCTAAATATGACAGCGTGTTTAACTTGGTTAACTTTCGCAACCAGGTTGATAAGAGTATAACGGATTCGCTCATCCAAACCAACTTAGGCCTGCCTAAAGTTAACAGCAAACCACCGGAGTTGATGGCTAAAGACATCGACGGCAAGGACGTATTTTTAAGTGCCTATGCCGGGAAGCCCATTATTATTAACTTTTGGGCCGAATGGTGTGGGCCCTGCATTGCCGAGTTTCCTAAAGAAAACAAACTCTATCAGCAATACAAAAACGATGGTTTGGTGATCATTAATCTCTGTGTAGAATCAGACAAAGAGCATTGGAAAGCAATATCCAAACGCGATAACTTGGAAATGATTAACCTGTTTGCCGATGCAGCCACCTACAAGCTGATTAAAGCCCGGTATAACATTGGCGGTCTGCCCCGAAGCATTGCTGTGACTAAGGATTTTAAAGTAGCATCCAATTACTATCCACGGGCAAGCATGCTGTTGGATAGGGATATTAAAAAGCTGTTGGAGAATTAATACTTCAGTTTATCCAGATCTACTGGCACGTCTACCGCGTGGCTTTCAATTTCGGTAACGGCGGTTTTAATGCGATAGCCGTTCTCTATCCAACGCAATTGTTCCAGGCTTTCGGCTTTTTCTAACGATGATACGAGTAACAGAGTAATGCGTTGCAAAACATCGTTTCTATAACCATAAATGCCAATATGTTTATAATAGGTGTTGTGATATAACCAGTTTTGTGGTTCTTCACCGCGCACGTGGGGGATAGCTGATCGGGAAAAATAGATAGCTTCGTTTTGAGTATTGATGATCACCTTGGGCGTGCTCATGTTGTAAAGCTCGTCGGTAGTTTTAATTTCTTTGATGAGGGTAGCTAATTGCACGCTATCATCTGTAAAGCAACCGGCTACTTTGGCAATTTGCTCAGGATCGATAAAAGGTTCATCGCCCTGGATGTTGATCACCACCTCATATTCAGGATGCAGGCGGGCCACCTCGGCGCAACGGTCGGTGCCACTGGGATGGGTATCAGCCGTCATTACTACCTTGCCGCCAAATTCTAAAACGTGACTAAAGATCCGGGAATCATCGGTAGCAACAACAACATCGGCCAAAGCTTCGCATTTTTTAGCCTGCTCGTACACCCGCTGAATCATGCTTTTACCACCAATATCTACCAATGGTTTACCCGGGAAGCGGGTGGATGCATAGCGCGCGGGTATAATGCCGAGTATTTTCATTGATCCTGTTTAAACTGAATGGTTTTGAACAAAAGCAAAGCCGCTTCCTGATCTTTCGAACTCAAGTTACGGGCGTTCATTTGAAAGTTAAAGTTAGAATGGCGATCGTGGATATAAACGCCCGTCATGCCTTTACCGGTAACTTTAGGCCATATCGTTTTAAAAACATACTTATCGTTACTATCGATTTTGAAGTTATGGGTACGGATTTCAGGCGGAAGTTCGATAGAGATGGCAACCACCCTGTTACCGTTTCTTAAATCAGCAATGTAATCAGCCTTCGGGTAACGTTTTTTTTGATTGGGCGTAGGTAGGTGCATTTTTTTGGTAGTGCCGCTAAACGGAAAACTACCTTCGCCATCCCACCATTCAAAATTTTCGATGTATTGTTTCTCGGGCGATAGCAAATGATTGGCCACACCCGTAGTACTGTAGGTGTACGACAATGACAAAGTGCTATCGCCAATACCGCCGGCGTATGCTTCGCTGGTTCCCCCGGGATTTTGGATGCCCCATTGGGGAGGTGCCATAACACGAAAGTTACTTAAATTAAGCTCTACCCAATTCTTCGGTACCTCTAAGTCGCTTTTAGATGTGGTACCCGTTGCGCATCCCGACAGAATAACCGCAGTAAAAATATAAAGCCACTGTTTCATTAAGCGGTGCATCTTAAAACAAACCGTGAATTTCCGTCTCAATTTTCTGAATGATGGTACTCAGATCTTCGGTGTTATTGGCAAAATCAAGGTTATCTTTATCAAGTACCAACAATTTACCAAGGTTGTAACCTTTTATCCATTTATCGTACTTCTCATTCAGTTTAGATAGGTAATCGATACGAATACCTATCTCGTACTCGCGGCCGCGGCGCTGGATGTTGTTAACCAGGGTAGGTACCGATGCTTTCAGATAGATTAGCAGATCGGGCGGTTTAATAAACGAGGTAATATTATCAAAAATGGCACGATAATTTTCATAATCTCGGCTGGTCATTAAGCCCATATCGTGCAGGTTCTCAGCAAAAATGAAAGCATCCTCGTAAATCGTACGATCCTGTAAGATATTCTTTTCGTTCTGCTGAATATCAACTATCTGGCGGAAACGGCTGTTAAGAAAATAAATTTGCAGGTTAAAGCTCCAGCGTTTCATATCGCTGTAAAAATCTTCCAGGTAGGGGTTATTATCAACCGCCTCGTAAAGCGGCTCCCATCCGTAATTCTTAGCCAATAACTCGGTAAGCGTAGTTTTACCGGCACCAATGTTTCCTACAATAGCAATATGCATCTTTCTCTTTCTTTAGTCTGAACTCGAATTTTTCGAATTTAGTCAATTAGTCGAATTTTAAAACGTTGTCTGATGAATTCCGGAAATTATTTAATTCTATAAATTCCGGTTCAGGTTATTTGCCTTAAAAACTTCTGAATCCGATAATTTCCCGTACCTCTTTCAAAGTTTTAGCGGCGCTTTCGCGGGCTTTTACGGCGCCGTAACGGGCTACCTGGCGCAAGTAAGGTGTATCATTAGCGATGTCGTTAATCCGCTCGCGGATAGGCGCAGTGGCAATAATCATATCCTCGGCCAGTTGTTTTTTCAGGTCTCCATAACGGATCTGCATGGTATTGTACAGGTTGTCAAAGTGATCGTAAGTATCCTGTGTCGACATAGTCTTCATCAGATCGAACAGGTTTTGAATTTCCTGTGGTTTTTCCTGATTTTCGGTAGTCGGGCCGCCGTCGGTAACGGCACGCATTACTTTTTTGCGGATAATCTCCGGAGAGTCCGATAAATAAACAGCGTTGGCTTCACCTTCACTTTTACCCATTTTACCTTTACCATCCAATCCCGGGATTTTTACCAGGCTTGGGCCGAAGCTAAAGGCATAAGGCTCAGGAAAATATTCGTTGTTATACAAACGGTTAAAACGGTTACCGAAAGTACGGGCCATCTCCAAATGTTGTTCCTGATCTTTACCTACAGGTACTTTGGTAGCTTTGTGGATTAATATATCGGCTGCCATTAAAACAGGGTAGGTTAGCAGGCCGGCGTTAACGTTATCAGGGTTAGCTCTAACCTTATCTTTAAAAGATGTGCTGCGCTCTAACTCGCCCATGTAGGCGTTCATATTCATGTACAGGTACAGTTCCGAAATTTCGGGAACATCGCTTTGGATATAAATAGTCGCTTTTTCAGGGTCGATGCCTGCTGCCAGATATTCTACCAAGACCTGTTTGATATTACCATGCAAATCTGCAGGGGTAGGGTGTGTGGTGAGCGAATGCAGGTCGGCTATAAAAAAATAGCAGTTATACTCGTGCTGCATTTTAACAAAGTTTTGAATAGCTCCGTAATAATTCCCTAAATGTAATTTACCGGTCGACCGGATACCACTAACAACAGTTTCCATATGAGTGGCGAAAGTAAGTATTTTTTATATTTTTGATAACGATGAAATTGATTTTGAAGAAAGCCCACGTTTACTGGTACGCGGGCAGCGTGGCGTTGTTATACTTTATTTTATGGCCGCTGTTCTATTATTTTTCGCGCAAACCTGAACGTTATCCTACACTTAATAAAATTCGTGCTTTTTGGGGCAGGGTAAGCTCTGGAATGGCGGGTTTCTTTTATAAATTTGAGTACGAGCAACCTATCGACTGGAGCCGGGCCTATATTGTTTGCCCTAACCATACTTCCAATCTCGATATATCGGCCATGTGCATGCTGGTTAAAAATAACCATTGCTTTATGGGAAAACATGAGTTGCTGGACAGTTTTGTTACCAGGCTCTTTTTTACAACGGTTGATATCCCTGTAAACCGGGAAAGTAAAATAGCATCTTTCCGCGCCTTTAAAAAGGCGGAGGAAAAACTAAAAGAAGGGATTAGCATGATCATTTTCCCTGAGGGTGCTATACCGCAGGTTTACCCGCCGCAGTTAGATAGTTTTAAAAATGGCCCTTTCCGCCTGGCTATCGAAAATAATATACCCATACTGCCCATAAGTTGCACCGATGCCTGGCAAGCCCTTTGGGATGACGGAACGGAATACGGCACACGCCCGGGGATATTGCACTTTCACGTACATCAACCAATTGAGACAAAAGATTTAAACCCGGATGATGCCGATGCCCTGCGTGATAAAGTACGTGCAATTATTGCCGGTAAACTGGGCGTGGAAAATTCATCTGCCGCCGCAACTGCCGTAGTATAAATCTCGTACTTAACCTAAACACATTTATCAGAACTTGATTCCCGCATTTAGAAAGCTTCATCGCCTGTTACTTATCTTTTGGATGGGCTTGTTATACTTTGTGTTTTATCCGCCCTTGAAATATTTTTCGCTTAAACCCAGTCGCTATTACGGAATGATCAGACTACGCAAATGGTGGGCGTTTTTAAGTTCGGCTTTGGTGGGGATATTTTACCGCTTTAAGTTTGAAGAACCTATCGACTGGAGCCGGACCTATATCATCTGCCCCAATCATACATCAAATCTCGATATTTCGGCCATGAGCATTTTGCTGGGGCATACCAATTGCTGCTTTATGGGGAAGGCCAATTTGGTAGATGATTTCCTGACTGGCATTTACTTTAAGACGGTCGATCTGCCGGTAGATCGCGACAGCAAGATCTCGTCATACCGTGCTTTTAAAGCAGCTTCAGAGCGTTTGAAGAATGGTACCAATATGATTCTTTTCCCGGAAGGTGGGATTAATGACATTTATCCGCCCGAGATTGGTGAATTTAAAAGCGGCCCGTTTAGAATGGCGATAGAGTTGAAAATACCGATCATTCCTGTAACTTCGCCAAATACCTGGAAAATGTTTTGGGATAATGGCGCCAAATATGGCAGCAGGCCCGGCATTTGCGATATTTATGTACATAAGCCTATAGCAACCGACCATTTAACTATGGATGATGCCGGGGCGTTGCAAGAGCAGGTGTATCAAGTGATAAAAAACAAATTTGCCACAGGATGAAAATAAACCACGAAACCGTTGATAAAATAGCCCAATTAGCCCGCCTTGAATTATCGGCTGATGAAAAAGTTGAAACTATTAAGGATATGAACCGTATACTTGATTTTATGGATAAACTTAACGAGGTGGATACAACAGGTGTTGAGCCGTTAGTATATATGAATGCTGATGCAAACGTATTACGCGAAGATGTTGTTAAACAAGAGATCAATCATACCGAAGCATTGTTAAATGCTCCAAAAAAAGATGAGAACTTTTTCCACGTCGCCAAAGTTATTGGGTAGCCAATAAGTTATATATGACGACATTTAGCGAGTTTTCTATCTTTTTAATATACTGTTCGTTAGTTTTTTTTACAGGTTTGTTTACTTTCCTGTACTTTTTTCGACCGTTAAATTGGAAGGGATATCGCTCTTTTGCCGGCCTGGCTGTTGTTTGTTTAATTGCCCTTATCGCGTTTTGGATTTACCAATACCGGATAAAGCGGGCCGAGGATATGGAACAGGTTGGCACTTATTACTTGCTTAACTACCCCGATTGCGATTCGTGCAGGGTTAAACTTCATGCCAATTATACCTTCGAGGTTACTGATAATAAAAAGGTTTATGAAAGAGGAGAGTGGTTTTATCAAAGCGGGGCCGATTATTGGGGGGTGTATTTAAACGAAGGTTATCAGTTAGGTAGCGGTATTTACGAGTATCGCCGTTATATTCTTAATTACCCCGAGAAATAATAATGAATTTTACTTGTAACAAATGCTAACAACCGGGTGTCTAAACCCCAAAAATACTGCATGGAGCCATTAATAACCATTAAAGATATCGGCCGTAAATATGTTATCGGGACTGAAGTAATTCATGCTCTGAAATCTGTATCGCTTACTATTAATAAAGGCGAGTTTGTGGCGTTAATGGGGCCTTCTGGTTCGGGCAAATCAACATTGATGAATATTTTGGGTTGCCTGGATACGCCAACTAAAGGCCAGTATATCCTTAACGGGATAGATGTAAGCCATATGACTGATAACGAACTGGCTGAAGTGCGTAACACCGAAATTGGTTTCGTTTTCCAGACGTTTAACTTGCTACCACGCAGTACCGCTTTAGATAACGTGGCGCTTCCGCTGATCTATTCAGGCACATCTAAAGACGATAGAAAAAAACGTGCCGAAGCCGCATTGAAAAATGTAGGTCTTGGTAACCGGATGGATCACAAACCTAACGAGCTTTCTGGTGGTCAGCGCCAGCGTGTGGCCGTTGCACGGGCTTTAATCAATAATCCTTCAATTATCCTGGCCGATGAGCCTACGGGTAACCTTGATACCAAAACGTCGATAGAAATTATGGGCCTGATGGAAGATATCCACGCCAAAGGCAATACCATTATCCTGGTAACGCACGAGGAAGATATAGCACAGCACGCTCACCGTATTGTGCGTATGCGCGATGGTTTAGTGGAGAAAGATTACATGAATGAGGATATTCATACAGTAAAAAGAGATACAGCAACATTATAACCGTAACCGGCAGCTTTTAATCTTCCGGACTTTCCGTCTTCCCTACTTTCGGACTATTTATTTAAAAGCCTGTTTTACTAAAACGCCAGACATGGCTGCCATACCGCCAACCAAACCGCCGATAATTGCGGTTACAATGATCAGCACTGTCCAGCCTGGCAAGTGAAGCATTACTGCTACGCGACTCGCTAAAACATGGTTATTCGGCAGGCTTTTTACCAACATCAGTACCACCCAGGCAATGCACACGGCAAAAAAGCCCGCCCAAAAAGACCGGCCGGGTTTACGGCCTGCATAAACACCAGCTACAAAAGCAATAATTGCAGCTACCCACCACGGTGTAATAAAACCAGCAATTAAGGTTAAAATAAGTATGATGATGAATAACATATTAATTGCTGCTAAGGGTTAATGTTGATTTAATTCTTGGCGATTGTTCCGTCGGTGAGGTAAGGAATAACAGCGGTTTTAGTGCTCCGGCTTCCCAGGTTTTTAGCATGTCGTTGTAGTACACACTACCCGGGTTGCCCGATTCGCCGCCGGGTAAAATACCGTATCCTTGTACTTTCGGCCCCATTTCAACTACCATGCGCCATGACGGGCCATGACCATCGATCAAGGCATTTACTGAAGATCCATAACCGCCTGCTATTATTTTGCCTTCGCCAAAACCCGGCACGTTAGCCAAATGGTTAATGATTGATGTTTTTACCTTACCCCATTCCCAGGCCGGGCCAGGTTTACCTAAATCTTTGTTTAGCTGTTCTGTCGTTGCTTTAAATGATTGACGGATAATCACCTCCGCAGTCTCTTTTTCAGGCGTGTTGATATTATCGAACCATTTTGATTGTGGCTCTTTCAGTAAAAGTTTAATCGTTCTATCGCGGGTGGGGAGCATTAAACCCTTAGCGTCGCCAAAATCATCATCCCAAATCATACCGTAAAACTTACCCCACCAGGCGTTAAATATAGTAGCGCCATGCGAGTTAGCATCGTAAAACTTATCCCATTTTTTTAGGATTCGTAAAATATCCTGCTGCTGCCGATCCATTTTAGCAGGATCGAGATAGCTAAGCATGGCCGGTAATATATCCTGAGCAGCTATACTATAATTATCATTTTGTATAGATCGCATGCTATCTACAGTCGCTTTAGTCATGGCCGCCAGTCGATTGTTAATTCGCTTTCCGCGCTCGTAAGGGCCGAAGCTCCAGTTGAGGTAGTATGGATAGCTCGGGTCGGTAGATGATTGATTAGCTGAACTTAAATAGCCGCGTTCCGGATTTTTGGCCGTCGGATTTTGTTCGAATGGGATCCACCCATGCCAATCGTCATTAGGATTACTGCCATCCAAAATAAACTTACCCTGATCTTTATACTTCAGCGGGAACTTACCGTTAACCGTAATCGCAATATCCTTATCCGCGGAAGCGAAAATGAAATTTTGTGCTGGGGCCGTGTAATAGCTTAGGGCCGTGCGGTAGTCATCGTAATTTTTTGCCCGGTTAAGCAAATAGAAAGTTAGCAGGTCTTTTGATTTATCGTGTGCTATCCATCTCACCGCGCAACCTACCGGTACACGGGATTTAATTTCGGGGCGTTTATCAATAGTTTCGTACACAACCGGGCCATGATGGGTATAGATAACTGTATCGTACAAAGTTTTTTGCCCGCGCATCTCAATTTTTTCAACCCGACGGGTGGTTTTATTCCATTGATTATTATACCAGTATTCGTTACGGCTGCTATCTTTAAACTTAATGGTGTAGTAGTCCAAAACATCAGCATCCACATTGGTTACTCCCCAGCTAACCTTTTGGTTATAACCAATAATAACACCCGGTGCACCTGGAATAGATACCCCATTAACATTAACACCCGGAGCAGATAGCTGCACCTGGTACCAGATAGATGGCAAGGTAAGGTTCAAATGAGGATCATTAGCCAGAATAGGATAGCCGCTGGCCGTTTTGCTACCCGCGATAGCCCAGTTATTGCTGCCAATACCTTCTACTTTTTGCTCGTGTTTTACCGGCGATATCAAGGAAGTTATCAATTGGGCCGATGCTTTGGGTAAAGCTAATATTTTAGTATCCCATTTGGTGCCTGCGGGAATAATCGGATCTTCTCGGAACGGATAGTCAGGGTATAAATCGTTAGTAACATCAGCCCCAAACTTCTTTAAAATATTGGTCATGGCCGGTTCATCAGTACCGCCGGCAAGGGTTTCGGTCATTTGTTTAAGCAGGTAGGCGCAATCAATTGGCTTCCAATCTTCAGGTTCGTAGTCCAGTAATTTATATTCGATAGGGTAGTCGCGTTTCCAAAGCTGGTGGATGTAGGTGTTGATCCCCTCGGTATAGGCATTAACCATAACACTCAGGCGCGGATCTTTTAACATTTCCTCTGTCGACCTTTCCGCACCCAAAACCATTCCCATACGGCGATGATGGCGGTCTATTCCCAAGGCTTTGGGACCTACAACTTCAGCTAACCTGCCCGATGCGCTACGGGTTTGGATATCCATTTGCCAAAGTCTGTCCGTGGCGGTTACGTATCCCTGGGCAAAGTAAAGGTCGTGCTCGTTTTCGGCGAAAATATGTGGGATCATATTTTCATCGTACTTAATAGTCACTTTTCCCTGTAACCCCTGGAGTTTTAAAGTTTTTTCTTTGATGATATTTTTACTCTCGCCGTTTTGCCAGAAACCGGTTGCCGGATTGAGGAATACCGCAATGGCGGGGATATCCATGCTCCATTTAACCTCGAGCGCGACAATTAGAATAGCGGTAATTAAACAGGAAATTAAAGCCTTGGTGATCTTCATTCGTTGGGTTGATCAGTTGATGCAGCAAGATATGGATTGCTTGCGAGATCTAAAAATAATAACAGTTTTGCCACATGGTTGTTAAGCAGCTAAATATATATTTGCCGCAATGAAAATTCTTTTGATTGAAGATGATGCCCGCTTAGTATCCATTATACAGCGTAACCTGAGTGCCGAAGGCTACCAGGTAAGCATTGCTTTAGATGGCACTACCGGTTTAGCTATGGGGCTGAAATCAGAATTCGACCTGATTATTTTAGATATTATGCTGCCCGGTATTAACGGGATTGAAGTTTGCCGTAAATTTAGGGAGACCGGCAATGAGACGCCGGTTTTAATGCTGACAGCCTTGGGCACCACCGAAAATATTGTTACCGGCCTGGATATTGGGGCAGATGATTACATGGTAAAACCAGTCAGTCTGGATGAATTGAATGCGCGCATCCGTACCTTAACGCGCAGAAGGAATACCCTGCCTGTCGCTGCTAATATTTTACAGGTTAGCGATTTGGTTGTTAATACTGATGAGCGCTCGGTAAAACGAGCCGGCAAAGCAATAGAACTTACGGCAACAGAATACCGGCTGATAGAGTTTTTGGTAAAAAATAAAAACAGGATGCTCTCCCGTATTGAGATTTTAGAGCACGTTTGGGATATTGATTTTAACATGGGTACCAACGTGGTTGATGTTTATGTTAACTACCTGCGCAAAAAGTTGGATAAAGATCACGCTATAAAATTGATCCACACGGCCATAGGGATGGGGTATATTTTAAAAGAACCGGTAAGCTAAAATGAATATCCAAAAAAAAGTAGCCTTATTGTTTTTTACCTTAACATCCAGCGTAATTATACTGCTGAGCGGGGCTATTTTTTATTTTGTCCATCAATATACCTTCGAAGATTTTTATAAGCGACTCGAAGCAAGAGCCAATATTGCTGCCCAAATCTACAAGATGAATGATAGGGACAGCATGGGGGTATACAGAGAGGTAAGGCAGCGATATTTGGAACGCCTGCCCGACGAACGCCAGTACATCCTTAAAACGGCAGATTTAAACAACGGCAAATCAAAAATACCGACCGAGTTAATTAATAATATCCTGCAGCAGGAGAGGGCCAGGTATAAATCGGGTAATATCTTTTATGCCGGTAAAGTCTCACACCTTTCGGAAGGGAATGTAATCTTCATAGTATCAGCCATAGATCCTTACGGATTCAACGAGTTAAATAACCTGGAGCATATATTGATCGTCGGGTTTGTGATCTCGCTGGGGCTGGTTTACCTGATTGGTAGGCGGTTCTCTTATCACACATTTAAGCCGGTGCGTAATATCATAAAAAAGGTAAACTCCATTACCGCCAGCAACCTGCATTTACGCCTGGAAGATTATAATGGCAAAGACGAGATTGCCGAATTGACCGAAACCTTCAACGATATGCTGAACCGGTTGGAGACAGCCTTTGAAACCCAAAATAACTTTGTTAGCAATGCATCGCACGAATTACGGACGCCTTTGGCCGTGATAAAAGGAGAGGCCGAACTGGCGCTGAAAAATATTGATCCTAATGATGAGCAAAACAAGCAAACGCTTACCGAAATACTAAAAGGCGCTAAAAGCTTACAGGATATGATTACGAGCCTGTTGGGTTTAGCCCAAACAGGCTTCGATGGTAAAAAGCAAAACTGGGAAAATATCCGTATGGACGAATTGGCCTGGGAGATAAAAGCCTCGGCTGATCAGATTGTATCGGCCAATAATATTATGGTAGATTTATCTGACCTGCCGGAGAATTTAGATGCTTTAGTGGTTTCCGGTAATCCTAATCTGCTTAAACTCGCTTTAAGCAACATAGTGCTAAATGCCTGTAAATATTCTGATAATAAAACGGTTATCATTAAAATATTTACCGACAAAGGCATGGTGATTGTCAGTGTGAAAGATGAAGGTATCGGCATTCCGGAAAAAGATGTTCAACATATATTCGAGCCGTTCTTCCGCGCATCAAACACGGGTAAGTTCGACGGGCATGGAGTCGGTTTGCCTTTGGCTTTGAATATCATCAGACTACATAGAGGAAACATCACTATTATCTCTAAAGAAAACGAAGGGGCCGATATCCGCATAGCGCTGCCGGTGCAAAAAAGCCATTAATTTAAATTCTAATCCCGTTCTAATCCCACTCTTAAACCGCTCTAATGCATGGTGCCGACTATTGTATCAAAACAACAATAGTTAAACAAAATATCACCATGAAAACTACAAACATCTTAATCCCAACCGATTTTAGTTTAGCATCGTTAACCACGGTTACTAACCTACTGCAAAAGCAGCCTGATCAAAAATTTAATATCGTGCTGGTGCATTTCATGCAGCTGTCCGATTCAATTTCCGAGTTGTTGATGTTATCCCGCCGCGCGACAGATTATCAGCATATCAGTACCGAGTTTGATGAGCATTTAAACGTGCTGCGCCGCCAAAAGAAAGATCAATTGTTAACCCTGGGCTATGAATTTTTTTACGGCAGTACCGTCGCCGTGTTTAAAAACTACCTGGAAGCAAAGGAAATAGATACCATTGTGATGCTGAAAGGGCATAACTATCAAAAGCTGACTAACTACAGTATCGATCCGGCGGTGTTGGTTCAAAAAAGTAACTACCCGGTAATTGAACTGGCTTCGCACATTTTGCCAATGGAGAACATCAGAATTGGAAAGGTAACGTCGGCGCTTGAATTGCAGCCGGCTTAATTAAGTCAAATTATTCTTAACCCCTTAAATCGATAATAACATGTTATTAAAAACAAATATCCCGGTACATTATGTGGTAGGGAAAATAAAAAATGAGTTAATGTTGGTAGGCGCTTATGCTGTTACCATAGCATTGTTTCACCAGTTTTTTCCAAGTCTGAGGATTTCTATTCCGATCGCCGTTCCGGCTATTTTAGCCACTATTATATCGTTATTGCTGGCCTTCCGCTCTAACCAAGCCTATGATAGGTGGTGGGAAGCACGCGGCCTGTGGGGCGCTATCGTGAACGATTCTCGCTCGTTGGCCCGCCAGGTGATTACCTTGTTAGGAAGCGATGATTCATCGGAAGAAGTAGAAACCTTTAGAAAGCGATTTTTAAATCGTCAAATAGCCTGGTGCTATAGTTTAAGTCAATCGCTACGAGGACAAAATACCTACATCCGCACCATTGATTTTTTGGTTGACGAGGAGGTTAAATTTACCCGTCGCTTTAGCAATATGCCCAATAGTCTACTGAAACTGCACGGGTTGGATTTGCAGTTGGCTCATAAAAATGGCTGGGTAAACGATTATCAACAAATTCAGATTGACGGTACGTTAAGTCGCCTGTGTGATGCTATGGGTAAATGCGAGCGGATTAAGAACACGGTGTTTCCGTCAACGTACAGTATGTACATCCATTTCTGCCTGTATCTTTTCATTGCTTTGTTGCCATTTGGATTGATTGAATATTTTGGGATGTTTGAAGTGCCTTTGATTGTCGCTATAGCTGCAGCCTTTTTGTTAGTAGAGAAAATGGCTATCCATCTACAGGATCCTTTTGAAAACAAACCGACTGATACGCCCACAACAGCCATATCGCAAACCATTGAGCGCGATTTAAAGCAAATGCTGAACGATAGCCAGGACGGTACCGAAAAACCTAAGGAACAAGCGAAGCCCGCCAACGTGTATTATATATTGTAATTGTCAGTTTAGTTTTTTTTAGTGATCTCCCGTACTGCAAAGGCGGGAGATTTTTTTGTTTTAAACAATGCAAACAGGTTATACCGCTAATTTGTACCTTTCGCAGCATTAGATATGAACAAGATAAAAGCCTGTATTTTTGATCTGGACGGTGTTATAGTTGACACTGCCATCTACCATTTTCAAGCCTGGCGGCGATTAGCCAACCAATTAGGTTTTGATTTTACCGAACACGATAACGAACAATTGAAAGGCGTAAGCCGAACGCGTTCGCTGGAAATCATTCTTGAATTAGGTGGCGTAACCAAAACCGAAGCCGAGCAAGCCGAACTGGCCACGCTAAAAAATACCTGGTATGTAGAGATGATCAGCAAAATGCGCCCGGATGAAATTTTGCCCGGAGCAAAAGAGTTTGTCACCGCCTGCCGCGAAGCCGGTATTAAAACAGCTTTGGGTTCGGCCAGTAAAAACTCGATGATGATATTAGACAAAGTTGGGATGACCCAATTATTCGATGCCATTATTGACGGTAACAAAGTAACCAAAGCCAAACCCGACCCTGAAGTATTTTTAAAAGGCGCTGAAGAATTAGAAGTTGAACCTGCCGAATGCGTAGTATTTGAAGATGCCATAGCTGGCGTAGAAGCCGCCAAAGCAGGGGGGATGAAAGCAGTAGGCATAGGTGCCCCGGATGTGCTTACAAAGGCCGATTTAGTGCTGAGTGGATTGGATAAGATGACGGTTGGGATGTTGGAAGAATTGTAGAAAGTCAGAACCCGTCATTGCGAGGTACGAAGCGATCTCTACATATGCAGAGCTTGTTTATTATGGACCTTAGTGTACAGAGATTGCCTCATACCTCGCAACGCTATTGAGTTTTAAACTGATTTTATTATTAAATTTTTCTTCAAAATTCCCTCCCAGTTGTTTTTATAATCATCTGTAAACAAATATGTTGTTCGTTTTATTAAAGGAAAAAAGTTTAAATAATTTTTGGAATAAGGCTAAAGCGTCCCAAAAAAATAAAATGCTTTGCATCTTTACGGCATAAGTTAAACTAACCATAAACTAACCTACTCGCATTGCTTCGTATTCGCAATGCCAGATGGGCGAAATTTAAATCAAAATGAAAGATTACATCAAAATTGACGAGTGGAAGATCATTGAAGAAGGCTTTGATCCGCATGTTCATAAAATATCCGAAAGTATATTTAGCCTGGGTAATGGCCGCATGGGGCAGCGGGCTAATTTCGAAGAAACCTACACCGGCGAAAGCTTGTTGGGTAACTACGTAGCCGGTGTTTATTATCCTGACAAAACCCGCGTAGGATGGTGGAAAAACGGTTATCCTGAATATTTTGCTAAAGTTTTAAATGCGGCTAACTGGGTAGGTATTGATATCCGTTTAGATAGCGAAGTTTTAGACTTGACTAAAAGCACCGTAAGCAATTTCCGCAGGGAATTGAATATGAAAGAGGGTTATTTAAAAAGAACCTTCACCGCCAAAACAGCCACCGGGAAAGAAGTTGAAGTAGAGGCTATCCGCTTTTGCAGCATGGCCGATGATGAGACCGGGGCTATTAAATACACTATCAAACCCATTAATTTCTCAGGCGAGATTGGTATTACGCCATCAATCGACGGTGATGTAAAAAACCAGGACTCAAACTACGACGAGAAGTTTTGGGACGAGATCAGCAAAGAAGCCTTAACCGATGGTGGTTATGTGCAAATGCGCACCAAAAAAACCGGTTTCGATGTGGCTACCGGCATGAAATTCAACATCACCGTTGATGGCCAACCGGCAAATGCGTTAGCAACACCTGCAACTAAAGAAAAATACATTGCAGCGCATGTTTCATTGCAGGTAACTGAAGGACAGAGCGTAACTATCTATAAATACGCGGCAAATCTTTCCTCTCAGAATCACCCGGCCGAAGAATTGGCAAAATTAACCTATGCCACTTTAGATCGCATTGTTGCCAAAGGTTTCGATACTATGCTGGCTGAACAAGCTGCCGCCTGGGGTAAAAAATGGGAGCTTAATGATATCATTATCGAAGGCGATGCATCGGCACAACAGGCTATCCGTTTCAATATATTCCAGTTAAACCAAACTTATACCGGCGAAGATGATCGTTTAAACATTGGCCCTAAAGGCTTTACCGGCGAAAAATACGGAGGTTCAACTTATTGGGATACAGAGGCTTATTGTGTTCCTTTTTACTTGTCAACTGCCGATCAGAAAGTTACCCGTAACCTGTTATTGTACCGCTACAAACAATTAGGTAAAGCCATTGAAAACGCGGCACTTTTAGGCTTTAAGAACGGCGCGGCTTTATACCCAATGGTTACCATGGATGGTACCGAGTGCCATAACGAGTGGGAGATCACCTTCGAGGAAATTCACCGTAATGGTGCCATCGCGTTCGCTATTTATAACTACGTACGCTATACCGCAGATGAAGCTTATTTAACCGATTACGGTTTGGAAGTTTTATTGGGCATTGCACGTTTCTGGTCGCAGCGGGTTACCTGGTCTGACGATAAGCAACAGTATGTAATGTTAGGCGTAACCGGGCCGAACGAGTACGAGAATAACGTCAATAACAACTGGTATACCAGTACTATTGCTGTTTGGTGTATGAAATACGCACTGGAAGCTGCCGAAAAAGTGAAGGCTGCTGATAGTGCTAAATACGATGCGTTGATTGGCAGGATCAAATTCGAAACATCCGAAGCGGATCGCTTTGAGCACATCATTGCCGATATGTATCTGCCTTACGATGAAAAGCAACAGATCTTTTTGCAGCAGGATGGCTACTTAGATAAAGAACAGATACTGGTTAAAGATTTGCCTGCAACAGATCGCCCGATCAACCAGAAATGGAGCTGGGACCGAATCCTGCGTTCATGCTATATTAAACAAGCAGATGTTTTGCAGGGGATATACTTCTTTGAAGATCAGTATGATATAGATACTATCCGAAGAAACTTTGACTATTATGAGCCTCGTACCGTTCACGAATCTTCGTTATCGCCATGTGTGCACGCAATTTTAGCCGCTAAACTGGGCGATGAAAAACGTGCTTACGAATTTTACCTGCGTACTTCGCGCTTAGATTTGGATGATTATAACAACGATACCGAAGATGGTTGCCACATCACTTCAATGGCCGGCACCTGGATGTCGGTAGTAGAAGGTTTTGGCGGCATGCGCATGCGCGATGATAAATTATCATTCCAACCGTTTTTGCCTGAAAAATGGGCGTCGTTCTCGTTCCACATCAGTTTCCGCGGCATTACTATTAAGGTAACGGTAAGCAAAGAGGGCGTTCGGGTTCAAAATCTATCTGATCAAGCCGTCTCTTTATTGATTTTCGGTACCGAACAAACTGTAAATGGCGGTACAGAAGGGCTTTTTAAAGCTTAGTTCTTAAATAAAGGATTAATAATCACAGTCAGACTTACGAAGTTTTTAAAACTTCGTAAGTCTTGTTCTTTTTATCCCATCCATTTCAACTTTTACATCTAAAACGTGTGCGATAGTGTGATTTTAAATATTAAAAATCACATCATTTTTCCTTAATATCGCATGTCAAAAAAATCGATCCGTTTCCGTTATGCTATCCGATAGCAGAATAAAAAATTAAATGGCCACAGCTTTCCCCGACCACAAACTGGTGATTTACCAGTTACTCCCTCGTCTTTTCAGCAATACCAACACCACCAACAAGTATTACGGCTCTGTCGAAGAGAATGGTGTAGGTAAGTTTAACGATATTACAGATAAAGCCCTGCAGGAAATTCGCCTGATGGGTTTTACACACGTTTGGTTTACCGGCGTTATCGAACACGCGACCATGACTGACCATACCGAGTTTGGTATCACCAGCGATGATCCGGACGTAATTAAAGGTCGCGCGGGTTCGCCTTATGCTATTAAGGATTACTATGACGTTGATCCAGACTTGGCTGTTGATGTAAACAACCGCATGGCCGAGTATGAGGATTTAATTAAACGTACCCACGCCAATGGTTTACAGGTAATTATGGACCTGGTGCCTAACCATGTAGCGCGTACCTACCATTCAGATGTTAAGCCTGATAATATTCGTGATTTGGGGGCTGATGATGATAAGACCAAAGCTTTTGATACTAAAAATGATTTTTACTACATGCCGGGGCAGGCTTTTGTAACACCACAGGGCTATAATCCGGGTGGCGATGAATTTCAACACCCTTTAAAGGATGGGCATTATGATGAAAATCCCGCCAAGGTTACCGGTAACGATGTATTTAACGCCGCACCATCAATTAACGATTGGTTCGAGACGGTGAAATTGAACTATGGTGTTGATTATCAAAACGGTTGGCAACTTCACTTCGATCCAATCCCTTCTGTGTGGAATAAGATCTACGATATCCTGCATTACTGGGCATCTAAAGGTATCGATGGTTTCCGTTGCGATATGGTGGAACACGTGCCGATGGAATTTTGGGGATGGGTAATCAGTAAATTGAAAATAGAATTCCCCGAACTGGTATTCATTGGCGAAGCTTATAATATTAACGAATACAAAAATTACCTTTTTAACGGAAAGTTTGATTATCTGTACGATAAATCAGGTCTTTACGATGCTATTTTCCGTCTTACCCGTAATCAGGGTTCGGTTTGGGATATTAATAAAGTGTGGAATTACGATAGCCGTGGAATTGACGAACGTATGCTGCGGTTTATGGAAAACCATGATGAATATCGGATCGCTTCGCAGGCTTTTGCAGGTAACGCATGGCTGGCCGTGCCGGGCATGATTGTTTCGGCTACCTTATCAACCGGACCTGTTATGATTTATTCAGGGCAGGAAGTTGGCGAACCGGCCGATGGGAGCGAAGGCTTTAGTGGACCGGACGGTCGTACCACTATTTTTGATTATTGGGGCATACCTAACCTTCAAAAATGGGTCAACGGCGGTAAATATGATGGCGGCTCTCTCGAAGCCGGCGAAAAAGCCCTACGTTTCTTTTACCAAAAACTATTATTAGCCGTAAGGGAGAACGAGGCCATTAAAACAGGCGAGTTTTATGAGCTGATCCTTGAAAATCATCATAGTCAAGGATTTGACGAGAAACTTTATTGCTTTGCCCGGTATACCCCTAAGCAACGCGCGTTGGTGGTAGTTAACTTTAACCGCGATCAAAGAGCCTTAAATATTAAACTGCCGGCTGATCTACTCGAACGGATGAACGTTAGCGGCAAGATCACATTTACCGATTTATTAAGTGATGTGAAATTTACGTCAAATGATACTGGAAATGAGGTTGGGATAACTTTACCCGCATCGGGGGGGGCAATTCTCAGTTTTTAATTGCTGATATGCCTGTTTAATTGTAGATTTAAGGCTTTCAATGCTTATAAATGATGTTTTTCTACAAAAAAGCCGCTATTTAATAAAAGTGGCGTGTTTATTGAATAATATCTTTTAATTAACGATTAAATAATCCAATCGGGCTACCTTGATTTAAATTGCCCGATAAAATTGTACAACGATTTTTGCATTTATGGAAGAAAACTTACTAAATCCAGCTATAGAAGTTCCTTTTGACGACGATCCGAATAGTTTTCGTCACCTTAATAACCCTGCGGACGGGATTAAACCAATCGTAAAAAAATACCTCGGCGCCCCAACAAGTGTAACCCAATCGGGGAATAAATTCTACTTTACCGATGGGGAAGCTAAAGTTGAAGCCTTTGTTTTCTCAAATGAGATTATCCGCATCAGGTTAGCGCCTCACAGCGTATTTTTGGATGAATTTTCTTATGCCATTCCAAAAGGTCAGGAACCAATTCCATCAGAGTTTAAACTGATTGAAACTACTGACGAATACCGGATCAGTACGCCGAGCATTAATTGCCACATTAATAAAACCAATTTCCTCATCTCTTTTTCAGATAGCGATGGTAGCGTAATCAGTTCAGATGGCAGGCCGATGCACTGGGAAGAGAACGTAAAGGACGGTGGTTATTATGTTTACGGGACTAAAACGTGTCACGATAACGAGACTTTCTTTGGTTTGGGTGATAAGCCAACCGAACTAAATCTTCGCGGCAAGCGCTTTACCAATTGGAATACCGATGCTTATTCTTTTGCCTGGGGGCAGGATCCTTTGTATCGTACTATCCCTTTTTACATTAGCGTAAACGAAGGTACTGCACATGGTATCTTCTTTGATAATACTTTTAAATCACATTTCGATTTCGGCGCGCAGGATGCTACAAGCACCAGTTTTTGGGCTGATGGCGGCGAGCTGCAATATTATTATATCCACGGCCCGCACATGATGGACGTGGTAAAACGCTACCATGCTATTACCGGTATGCACCCAATGCCACCGCTTTGGGCATTAGGCTACCACCAATGCCGCTGGAGCTACTATCCCGAAGCTAAATTAAGGGCAGTTGCCAATGGCTTCCGTAAAAATCAAATCCCTTGCGATGGTATTTACCTGGATATTGATTATATGGATGGTTACCGCTGCTTTACCTGGAACCGTAAGTATTTCCCTGATCCAAAGAAACTGATTGCCGATTTGGCTGCCGATGGTTTTAAAACCGTGGTGATCATTGATCCGGGTATCCGTGTGGATGATAACTATTCGGTGTTTAAAGAAGGTAAAGAGAACCGTTATTTTTGCCGCCGCAGCGATGATTACTTTATGGAAGGCCACGTATGGCCGGGCCGCTGCCAGTTCCCTGATTTTACCAACCCTGAGGTACGTACCTGGTGGGGCGGTTTGTTTGACGAATTGGTCCAGTTAGGCGTTGCCGGTGTATGGAACGATATGAACGAACCAGCCGTATTTGGCGCAGGCACTTTCCCTGATGACGTTCGTCACCAGTATGATGGTTACCGTGGATCGCACCGTAAAGCGCATAACGTTTATGGTATGCAAATGGTACGCGCTACTTACGAAGGTTTGCGCAAGCTGATGAAAAACAAGCGTCCGTTTACTATTACCCGCGCAGGTTACTCGGGTTTACAGCGCTATGCTTCGGTTTGGACTGGTGATAACGTAGCATCGTGGGAACACTTGGCTTTGGGTAACATTCAGTGCCAGCGTTTATCAATGTCAGGCGTGCCTTTCTGTGGTACCGATATTGGCGGTTTCAGCGGCGAACCTGATGGCGAATTATTCACCCGTTGGATTCAGTTAGGCACCTTTTCGCCATTTATGCGTGCACACTCGGCAGGCGATACTAAAGAGCGCGAGCCATGGAGCTTCGGCGAGCCATTTACGGCTATCAACCGTAAATTTATAGAACTGCGTTACCGTTTATTACCATACTTGTACTCTACTTTCTGGGAGCATCACCGTTATGGTTTCCCAATATTGCGCCCTATTGTAATGCAAGAGCAGCACGTGTTGAAAAACCACTTCCGCCAGGATGAGTTTACTTATGGTGATAAAATCTTGGTTTGCCCGGTATTAGGCCCGGGTCAGGCCAGCCGTAAGGTTTATCTGCCGAAAGGCAAATGGTACAACTTCTGGGATAATGGCCTGGTAGATGGCGGCGATGAGGTAGAAGTAGCAACCCCGCTGGAAACCATCCCGATTTTTGTTAAAGCCGGTTCGGTTATTCCTGAATACCCGGTACAGCAATATGTTGGTCAAAAAGAGATTGAAGAAGTAAAACTAAATATTTACTATAGCGATTTTGAAGCTAACTCTTTCTTGTTTGAAGATTACGGTGAGACTTTTGCTTACGAGCAAGAAATCTATTCAGAAAAGAAATTCATCGTAAACGGATCGGATGCCGACCTGACTATCAGCCAAAGTATGGAGGGTTTATATACCCCGCGTTACGAGAATTATAACTTCTCTATCATTGGCCTACCATTTAAACCGCTGAATATCATGATAGATAATAAATGGGTGACCAACTTTACCTTTATCAACGGCAAGTTGGAGTTTAGACACAACAAAAACTTTAAGCAGGTGAAGATCATGAAGTAATGATTTTATTAAGTAATAATGAAGGCTCCGGTATTATCGGGGCCTTTTTTATTTTAATAGCTTTTGGTTTAACAAAATCATAATAAAAACATCGCTTGCCATTATGTGTTGAATAAAAGTATATTTGATGAGAGGAAACGGTATAAACCGCATCACCTAAAATTCCCTGCGCCTGTTGGCAATTATTATGGCTAAAAAAACTACAACACCTGCAACCGACTTACCTGCCGAAAAACCTGTAAGCAAAAAGAAAACCACCACTACAAAAGCTGTAGAAACAACTGAAAGCAAACCCGTTAAAAAGGTAGCTGCAAAAAAGGCAGAAACTGCGGAAACCAAACCGGCTAAAAAGCCGGCTGCGCCTAAAAAAGCATCGGTAAAAAAAGTAACGGAGACCGTTCCGGAAATTACCGAACTTTCAACTGCGGTGACCAATACCGATTTTTACAGCCGCTTTACCGATTATGATATCGCGTTGTTTAAGTCGGGCAAGCATTATAAACTATACGAGAAGTTAGGATCGCATGTGGTGGAATTTAAGGGTGTTGTTGGGACTTACTTTGCGGTTTGGGCGCCTAACGCGCAGTTTGTATCGCTTATTGCCAATTTTAATGGCTGGAATAAAGCCTCTACGCAACTATCCCCGCGTTGGGATGGTTCGGGCATTTGGGAAGCATTTGTACCGAATGTAGGCGTTGGAGAAACCTATAAATACTACATTAAATCATCTACAGGCGAAGATCTGGAAAAAGCCGACCCATTTGCCCTGCGTTGGGAAGTACCGCCTTCAACGGCTTCTATTGTGGCTGATACATTTTACGAGTGGAAAGACCAGGACTGGATGGCAAATCGTATCCAGGTAAATGGCCTTAATAAACCCTATTCGGTTTACGAGGTGCATTTTGGATCGTGGGCCCGTAATGTAGAAAGCCCGGATGAGTTTTTAACTTATACCCAAATGGCTGCCAAGTTGGTGCCATATGTAAAAGATATGGGCTTTACCCATGTGGAGTTGATGCCGATAATGGAACACCCGTATTATCCAAGCTGGGGTTACCAAATTAGCGGATTTTTTGCAGCAGCATCACGCTACGGATCCCCACAGGAACTGATGTACCTGGTAGAAGAGTTTCATAAAGCCGGGATAGGGGTGATCCTTGATTGGGTACCTTCGCATTTCCCTGGTGATGCACATGCATTATATAAATTTGACGGTACGCATTTATACGAGCACGCCGACGTACGTAAAGGTTTCCACCCCGATTGGAAATCTTACATATTTAACTACGGCCGTAACGAGGTTAGGGCGTTCCTAATCAGTAACGCTTTGTTTTGGTTGGATAGATATCATGCTGATGGTCTACGGGTTGATGCCGTTGCATCCATGCTTTATTTAGATTATTCGCGCAAACATGGCGAGTGGGAACAAAACCAATATGGTGGTAATGAAAACCTGGAAGCGATCTCTTTCTTAAAAGAATTTAACGCTGCGGTATACAGCCATTTCCCGGATGTGCAGACTATTGCCGAGGAATCTACTTCGTTTACAGGTGTTAGTCGCCCGGTTTATACCGGCGGCTTGGGCTTTGGTATGAAATGGATGATGGGCTGGATGCACGATACGCTGAAATATTTCCAGGAAGATCCGATCAATCGCAAATATCATCACAACCAAATTACTTTCGGTTTGATTTACGCCTTTACCGAGAACTTTATGTTGCCATTCTCGCACGATGAGGTGGTATACGGCAAAGGATCCATGTTACGCAAAATGCCGGGCGATGAGTGGCAGCAATTTGCCAACCTGAGGTTGATGTATGGCTTTATGTTCTCGCACCCGGGCACTAAGCTATTATTTATGGGCGCGGAATTTGGCCAGGGCGATGAGTGGAATTTCAAAGAATCTTTACAATGGCATTTACTGCAATATCCTAACCACTTAGGCATACAGCAAAACATTAAAGACCTAAATGCCATTTACAAAAGCGAACCTGCCTTGTACGAAAAAGGCTTTGAAAGCGATGGCTTTGAATGGTTAGATGGCGGCAATGCCGACGATTCGGTTTTAGTTTATTTGCGTAAAGGGCTTAACCCGGCAGATGATATCCTGATCGTATTAAACATGACCCCGGTTGTACGTGAAAACGCCCGTACCGGCGTGCCTGTTGCTGGTAAATGGAAACAAATCTTCAATAGCGACGATAAAAAATATTGGGGCAGCGGCGTAAGCAATGCTGAAACTGTAAGCTCAGAAAAAGAAGCTTGGCAGGGTAAGGACAATTCTATTGTATTGACGCTGCCGCCTTTAAGCGCGTTAATGTTTAAAAGGGTTTAAGATATATCGCCAATTTGTCATTTCGATAGAACGAAGGGCGAGCAGGCGTGGAGGGTGAAAGAGAAATCTTATACGATAAATTGAGCGGGCTCGCTTATCGTATAAGATTTTTTTTGCTACGATCAAGAGATAGTTCGCGCTATCGCTGAAATGACAATTTCTTTTTACAACGTCGATTTATACTCGCAATTCGAAATAGCCCGTTTATAATCCTCAATCGAATCAAAATTAAGGCACAGTTTGATAGCTTTTTTATAGTAAGCTATAGCCGATTCGAAATTCTGAAGATACTCTTCCATGATACCCAGGCGGTAATTTACCAGCGATTTATCAACCAGTGGTTTGGCCAGGGCTTTATCTGCTATCGGTTTTAATTTGTCCCACTGCTCCTGGTAAGTGTATAATACCATCAGGTTTACGTAAGCATGCGGGTAATGCGGGTTACTGCGGATGGCCGCTTTATAGTGGTTTTCGGCACGTTCGTAATCATCAAACTGGGTGCGGTATAACCATCCCAACGAGTTATGGGCCTGCGCGGTGGACGGTTCGTCCATAATGATATTCTCTAATAATTGTTTGGCATGCAAGTAATTAGTGTTCCGTATTGCTTCTTCAGCCTCTAAATAGGTATCTTCCCAGTTATGCATGTCGTTTAAATTAGTTAAATGCAATATATCGTTTTTTTTGTTCAAGCAATAGGTGTTTAAAACTTTAATGTTTTAAAATCGTTACATAATAAACCGAAAGGTATGAGCAGCAAATTCTTTTATTTATACCTGCTGGCAGGGACAATCGCTTTAATCCTGTTATTTTGTGATGTATACATGCCGCATGGAAAAGCCATTAACGCTTACGGTCTGTCGGGTTATGCATTTGCTGTGATAGCCCTTTATTACCTCGCTTTTAAAACCTATCACGAGAAGAAGGACAAGGAGTTGATGTAATTCCGCTATCCGGTTTCTTTTCCCGCTTAACTTGTTAAACTTTGTTAAAATACTGTACCACAGTGTTAAATAACAAGCGCGTATGGCAGTAAGCCTTTAATTTTAGGCACTCAACCACCTGCCATATGATTAAAAGTTATTTTAAAATAGCCTGGCGCAACCTGCTTAGGCATAAAAGTTTTTCGGTAATCAACATCGGCGGACTGGCTATCGGGATCGCTGCCTGTCTGTTAATCTCCCTATACGTTCATTACGAACTGAGCTATGATGCTTATCATCCCAAAAAAGACCGGATAGTTCGTATCACCAACCTGATGCGCACTCCCGAGAAAGATAATGTAGATATAGCACTCTCACCAACACTGCTGGCCAGTACATTAAAGCAGGATTACCCTGAAGTTGAGGCCATAACACGGTTTGAGCCCGATAAGTCGATTATAAAAGTTGGTAATCAGCTATATAACGAAGACAATGTGTTCGGTACGGACGCAGAAATATTTAAGGTGTTTAATTACCCGCTCACCGAAGGCGACCCTAAAACTGCCTTGGTTGACAAGCAAGGAATAGTGCTATCGGCTACCCTGGCAAAAAAATACTTTGGTAACAAAAAAGCCCTTGGTGAAAGCATTACCTGCAATAAAAAGCTTTATCATGTTACCGGTGTGCTTGCCGAGCTGCCTGAAGCCTCTGACCTAAAGATTGCCGCTTTAACCAACGGTAACTTTGAAAAGGAGACCAAATGGATGGACGCCGATTTTGCGGTATACACTTTTGTGCTGTTCCGTAACCAACCTAACCTGGATATCTTAAAGAAAAAATTGGCCGCTATATCCAAACGCGATCTTCAACCCGAGTTGAACAGGACGGGAGCTGTAGGTTACTCCGTTCAGTTTGATCCGGAAATGTTAACAGATGTCCACTTCAGCAGCGATAAAATGGGCGATACGCCTAAAGGAGATAAGCTGCTGGTTTATATATTTTCGGTATTGGCTATGCTAATTCTGGTCATCGCCTTATTAAACTACGTTAATCTTTCTACCGCCCGAGCTACCGAAAGAGCGAAGGAAGTAGGGGTGCGCAAGGTAAACGGAGCCTTACAATCTGCGTTAATCAGGCAGTTTTTATTTGAATCATTATTTGTGACTGCCATTGCATTGCTCCTTGGTATCGGGTTGATGTTTTTGGGCGTGCCGTTTTTAAATAACCTTTTACAGATTAAAATTTCCTTCTGGAGTTCGGCGTTTAACCTTTTGCTGGTATGCGGTTTGGTGTTATTATCATCGCTGATTACAGGCTTGTATCCGGCTTTCGTCCTGTCTGGATTTAGCCCCGTTGCTGTGCTGAAGGGCAATTTTAAGTTTCAGTCGAAGGGAATCAATTTAAGGAAGACTATCACCGTTATTCAATTTCTAATTGCCACTGTAATGATAGCCGGCGCGTTTATTATGAATAGTCAGATCAATTTTGTGCAGCACCGGTCTGTTGGGTACGATAAAGACCAGTTATTAAACGTCGGTTTGCCCGATGATTCGGTAACGTTACTGCGCCTTAATTCGTTCACTAATGCGCTGAAGCAACTAAGCCAGGTAAAGGGTGTTAGTGTGCAAACGGGGTTATCAATGCTGACTAATGTTACCCCAAAATCAACTACGTCGGTAACCGTAAACGGTCATAAACGGGAAATCGTGGCTAATTATTTTTCGGTGGATGAGAAATTTATCCCTTTACTACATATGCAACTGACTGCCGGTCGTAATTTTTTTGGTGGTGAACAGGTAAAAAAAGCTGGATATATTGTTAACGAAGCATTTTTGAAACAGGTTGGCCTCAAAGATCCTATCGGTAAAAATGCCAATGGATTTGATGATAAAAGTCAGTTTGATAAAAATCAGATTATTGGCGTGGTTAAAAACTTTCATTACGCGTCTATGCACAGCCCGATTGCGCCGCTGGTGATGGTGTATAAATCGATGACGCCGGGATCTGTGTTAGTTAAAATAAACCCGAACGATGTTAATTTGGTACGCAATACCTGGCAAACCTATTTCCCGGATGTGCCTTACTCTGCCGACTTTATGGATGATGGTTTTAAAGCCATGTATCAAAAGGATATGACCACCATCCGGCTGTTTAATTATTTCACCTTGCTATCCATCCTGTTGGCCTGCCTTGGTTTGTACGGCTTGGCAAACCTAATGACTGTGCAGCGTACCAAAGAAATCGGGATCCGAAAAGTATTAGGCGCGGCACTTAATCAGCTATTGATTTTATTAGCCAAAGATTTTGTCAAGCTAATAGCCATAGCAGCTTTGTTGGCAATCCCGATAACCTGGCTGGTAATGAATAAATGGCTTAATTTTTACGCCTATCATATCAGTATCAGTTGGTGGTTATTGGCCGCACCGATAGTCGTTATCTTACTGATCTCAATACTGGTTATCAGTTATCAAACCGTAAAGGTAGCGGTGAGCAACCCGGTCAAAAGTTTGAAGAACGACTAAGCTTAACTTACTGATTTAATTTTGCAAACCGGCGGGCGCTTCGTTTGGTGTCAGGATCGGTTTTGCAGGGCATGAGTTTGATGGTAGTCAAGTAATTATCAGGAAAGCCTTGTTCGGTAGCTATCTTTAATATTTTGGCGTGATACCAGTCGTACGGTAAAGTAAACTCATTGATAGCGTGCGGCTGGGTAACAAAAGCTTTGGCTTGATAAATTTCGCCGGCTTCGTCGGTGCAGTTTACGGTAGTCCATTCAAACCACTCATCCTGGAAAAAGAAATTATCCAGTTCATCATCATTAAACTCAACTAATACACCCCAGGCAAAAGCGTTAATGTCATCCGAAGGAACCAAACTGGCCTTGGTAGAGCCATCATCCGCGGTAAGCGAGAACCCGAATTTATAACCCGTTAACTTAACGTTAGCGATCTTTTTTGCAGATGGGACAGTTTTACCAAACTCTACCACATCCATATTTGAAGCATAAGCAAATAGTTGCATAGTATCTTAATTTTAGAACCTATTTAAAACAAAAAGCCGTCCAAACACCACCACAAGACATTTAATTTAGATATTTCCCGGATTAAATAACTTCCAATTTCCTTCGGATATTATTTCTATCCGGCCATCAATTACTTTAAGGGCTGTCTGATCGTCAATGGCGTAGGATGGCATAGGAAGGGTTGCGGCCAGCTTTTGCATATTGGCAAAAGAGTTGTTTGGGAACATCTCATGATCAAGATGCGGGTGGATGGCAATATTAAGTATGTTCAACGATTTATCAGTTTCGGGCGGTAAGGTGTGGTTGCCGTAGGTTGTCCCATAGTTGGTCATGATCATACTACCGGCACTTAAGCCAACGTATACCGTTTTGTCTAATAGGGACGGTAATAGTTCGACTAAGCCCGATTGCTGCATCCAATAAACTAAGTACTGGCAATCACCTCCGCCGACCAACAAAGCATCAGTATCCTGTAACATCGGCACCCAAAGTTCTTTTTTGATAGTTGGTAGTGCGGTCAGTTCTAAGATTCCTAACGATTTCCAATCCAGTTGACAAAACGGATCGCCTAATGTCCCGCAAATTACTTTTGGTAAAATCTGTGCGCCACCTTTTATACCATATATGGCAGTTGGTACAAATAACGCGCTTGCTTCTTCTATTGGTTTGCCTAAAAGCTCTGTTAAAGCATTATAAATACTTTGATTACTAATTCCGGCCGATGTGAGTAAGAGTTTCATGATAAACCAAAGTTAAATGGTTAAGGTTATGAAGGGTAGGGGCGGTTAGGACATTTATTGGGGGGATTGCGACAAGTTCTATTCAGTGCCGGAGCCTTACCCCAACAAAAAAGCCCCGACAAAATCGGGGCTTTCCATATCTACAGGGTAATAATTACAATTTACCAATTTCCTGAACCAGGTCAATGATTTTGTTTGAATAACCCCACTCGTTATCGTACCATGATACAACTTTAACAAAGTTATCATTCAGTGCAATACCGGCTTTAGCATCAAAAATTGAAGTGCGTGCATCACCTTTAAAATCTTCAGATACAACCTCATCTTCAGTGTATCCTAAAATACCTTTCAATTCGCCTTCTGATGCATCTTTCATTGCTTGTTTAATTTCAGCGTAAGTAGCAGGAGTTTTCAAACGTACAACTAAGTCAACTACAGAAACGTCGGCAACCGGAACACGGAAAGACATACCTGTTAATTTACCTTTTAACTGAGGTAATACCAAACCTACTGCTTTAGCAGCGCCGGTTGATGAAGGGATGATGTTTTGGTAAGCACCACGGCCACCTCTCCAGTCTTTAGCCGATGGGCCGTCAACTGTTTTTTGAGTAGCTGTTACAGCGTGTACAGTGGTCATTAAACCTTCAATGATACCAAATTTATCATCTAACACTTTAGCAATAGGGGCTAAACAGTTAGTAGTACATGATGCGTTTGAAACGATGGTTTGTTCTGGCTTTAATTCTTTATGGTTAACACCCATTACAAAAGTAGGGGTATCATCTTTAGCCGGGGCGCTCATTACCACTTTTTTAGCACCTGCATCGATGTGTTTTTGAGCAGTTTCGATAGTTAAGAATAAACCGGTTGATTCGATGATCACCTCAGCGCCAACTTCGTTCCATTTTAAGTTTGCCGGATCTTTTTCAGCAGTTACACGGATAGTTTTACCGTTCACTACTAAATTTCCGCCTTCAACTGCGATAGTGCCTTTAAACTGACCGTGGGTTGAATCGTATTTTAACATGTAAGCCATGTAATCAGGTTCAACAAGGTCGTTGATACCTACAACTTCAACATCAGGTCTTTCAATTGCTGCCCTGAAAGCTAAACGGCCAATACGACCGAATCCGTTAATTCCTATTTTCATTTTTTTTAATTTTTATTAGCGTAGTAACTTAGTAAATTATTTATTGGTTCTTTAATGATGTATTCAATAGTAATGCCATTCTCGGCCGCCGTCTCGTGCAGGTATTCCTGAAAATTTACCGCTACCGATCCGGTAAAACTTACCTGGGCGTCGGGGTGTAGTTTCTTTAATGGAAGCACATAGGTCCGCAGCATTTTTTCAAAGCCTTTTTTAACGGTATTTTTTACGTAGGCTTCGCTCGCATTATCTATAAAAAAGCCCGAAAACGTGCTTAAATATAGCGCAGGATGCTTTTGGCGATATACTTTTTCAAGGATTGATTTGCGGTCAACCTCGTATTTCTTCACAAATTTTTTCAGGATCTCGGCCGGTAAAGTTTCGCTCATATAGCCTTTTAACAGCTGGCGACCCAACCAGTTACCCGATCCCTCATCGGCCAGTACATACCCTAAACCGTAGTTGTTGGATTTTACTTTTTTACCATCGTACCAGGCGGCATTGCTGCCACTGCCACAAATGCATACAATGCCCGGTTTATTCTTAAAACAGGCAATGGCTGCTGCCTCAATGTCATGCTGAACAGTAACCTTAGCATGCTTAAAAAACGTGCTCAAAGCGTTGTTTACTGTAGCCTGTAAGGTTTCAGAACTGGCGCCGGCGCCAAAAAAATAAATGCGTTTAATTTCTTCGGCGTGATGGATGAGGTTGATGTTTTTATTAAGCACCTGTAAAATGCTTTTCTCATCGCTGAAATAGGGATTAATGCCGCTGGTTTTAAAGGAGGCAATAGTGCGCCCCTTATCGGCTAAACGCCAATCAGCATTGTTTGATCCACTATATACAACTCCAATCATTCTTTATTATATCGAAAGTACCTCGGCCATTAGTAGCAGGTCGTCTTCCAGTTTAAATTTGTCGGTTTGGTTCAATGCTTTTTCTAAGCTCGTTAGCCTGATCACATTGGCCTCTAAACCTACCATGCTTTGCGATTCGCCGGCTATTAGTGCGTTAACCGCAGCAAATCCAAGGCGACTACCCAAAATCCTGTCAAACGCCGAAGGGCTTCCACCGCGTTGTAAGTGACCTAAAATGGTTACCTTAATGTCGTAGTTTTTAACTTCCTTTTTAACCGTTTGGGCAATATCATAAACACCGCCATTTTTATCGCCTTCGGCAACAATTACAATGCTCGATGATTTTTTATTGTATTCGCCGTTTTTCAGGCTGGCAATAAGCTCTTCTATCGCGGTTTCTTTTTCCGGCAATAAAACAGCTTCGGCACCGCAGGATATGCCCGCACGCAAGGCGATAGCGCCCGAATCGCGACCCATTACTTCGATAAAGAACAAACGGTCGTGCGCATCGGCAGTATCGCGGATCTTATCGATAGCGTCAATCACGGTATTAGTTGCCGTATCGAAACCAAGAGTATAAGTCGATCCGTAAAGATCATTATCTATAGTGCCGGGAACACCAATCACTTTAATGTCCGGATATTTTTTTGAGAAACGCAGCGCACCGGTGAAGGTACCATCGCCACCAATTACAACTAAACCCTGGATCCCGCGTTTTTTTAAATTTTGGTAGGCTTTCTCCATTCCCTCATCGGTATGGAACTCCATGCAGCGGGCAGTTTTAAGTATAGTACCGCCCAAACTAAGAATATTGCTGACAGAACGCGTTTGCATGTCGTACATGTCGTCTTCTATCATGCCTTTATATCCCTGACGGATACCGGCTACTTCTAAATTATTATAGATGGCCGTACGCACTACCGCGCGGATGCAGGGATTCATACCCGGCGCATCACCGCCCGAAGTTAGTACAGCTATTTTTGAAATGTCAGGCATATTGATCTGCTGAGAACTTGTTTATAACGTAGACGGTGCGAATATAGGGTGTAAAGATTACACTATATTAATTTTATTTATTTTTTTACATTTATCAATTAAGCGCATATCTTTAATTTTTTATAAAAGCTACAAACTTGGAACTAAATTTACCCAAATTTGAATCGGTATTCTCTATTGACTGTGTGATTTTTGGTTTCGAAAACGGAGAACTGAAGATCCTTTTAATTGAACGTAACGAGGAACCATTTAAAGATTGGTTAGCCCTGCCGGGCTATATTGTTAAGCAGGATGAGAGCCTGGACGACGCTGCCGAACGTATTTTATACGAGCTAACCGGCCTGCGCGGCTTGCATATGGAGCAATTTCACACTTTTGGTGATGTGGACCGCCACCCGCAGGGGAGGGTGATTACCGTTGCCTACTATGCGCTGTTACGTTTAAACGGACAAAAGGAGTTAAAGCCGCTTAGCGGGATAGCTAAAAAAGCGTTCTGGCACCCGGTAAACGAATTGCCAAAGCTGGGTTTTGACCACACGGAGATTTTTAAAACCGGATTCAATAAAATACGCCGCCGTTTAGGTTACCAGCCGATAGCGTTTGAGTTACTGCCGGAGAAATTCACGTTAACTCAATTGCAATCGCTTTACGAAGCTGTACTCAACAAAAAATTGGATAAACGTAATTTCCGCAAAAAAATGCTGAGCTACGGTTTCCTGAAAGAGTTGGATGAGAAACAAAAAGGAGTATCCTATCGCGCCGCCAAACTTTATAAGTTTGACAGGAGGAAGTATTCAAAGATCTTCCAGAATGATTTGAATTTGGATAATTGATGAGGAGAGAGTCGAGAATATAGAATCAGGATTCAAGACAAAAGAACTTTATATACTAAAAAGCGGCGTTTAGAAAATCTAATCGCCGCTTTTTTTTATGTTTTGCTGTGACTAATATTAAACCTAATTCTTCCTGACATCCAGTTCTTTGATCAAATTATCTGCATGGCCTAAAATATCCATGCACCATAACACGTAACGGATATCCACGCAGATGGTGCGTTTGTAGTTTTTATCAAAGGCAATATCGCCGCTCATTGCTTCCCAATTGCCGTCGAACGCCAGGCCGATCAGCTCGCCATCGCCGTTAATAACGGGAGAGCCGGAGTTACCGCCAGTAATATCGTTGTTGGTAATAAAATCGACCGGTAGAGTGCCATGATCTGCATACTGACCAAAGTTCTTTTGCTTGTAAGCATCGAGCAGGGAAGCGGGTAGATCAAACTCGCTATCGCCGGCTTTGTATTTTTTTACTGCGCCATCCAAATCGGTTTGGATATTAAAATGTTTCCCGTCTTTAGCGGTATAATCCTGCACAACACCGTAACTAATACGCATAGTCGAATTAGCATCCGGTGCCATCAAACTTCCCTGATTCTTTTCTAACAGAGCTTGCAGATAAAGACGATCAAGCTCATCTTTCTTATTTTCAAAGTCATCTATTTTAGTGCCGAAAACGGTCTTGCTGTATTCGCGTGGATTAAGGTTGATGATGTAGGAGAGGGCTACGTCTTTTTTATATAGATCAACCGAAGCGTTAGGCAACATGTTTTTTAGTTTTGTGGTATCGACAAAATTGCTGTTAGCCCAAAGATAATCGGCAAATTTTGAGAATGCTGTGGTCGGGTCACCAGGAGCTATTTGTTTAACTATATCCTCAATAAAAGCAGGATGCTGATCTTTAGGAACATCGTTATAATATGATGTCATGATCTGCGTATAGATCTTCTTATCGGCATTAACGTTGTAGGTTTTGATATAATCTTCGTTAATCTTTTTGAGTTCTTTTTTAATATCGGCGATTTCGGATGTGCTGCGTTTACCATTCTCTATAGCCAATTGACCGAAGCAATTATTCAGCGCCTCATCTACAAAGCCGGGGGCCAGCAAGCCTTCATTAATGTAGGTTTTATGGATAGCATAAGGCTCGTAACTGGCGTAAAGCTTTTGGTAATCGCTCATCAGGTTAGCATATTTCGGCTTATCTGCCGCCCATTTGGTAAATTCGGCTTCTTCCTGTTGCTTTTGGCCGTAGATGTTCAGGTTTTTCAATTGCTCGGTTTGCCCGATGAAATATTTCCAGTAGTTGGCAATCTCGGCGTACTTAGATGATAGCTTTAAACGGGTATCCAAACTTTTATCCATCTCTTCTTTCCAGGCCTTCAGGCGGATATCGCGCAGCTTAACAATAATAGGATTAGTTTGCTCGGCAGCCAGGCGTACACCGTTCGATGTCAGAAACCGGTCGGTACTGCCCGGGTATCCGTACACCATGGCAAAGTCGCCGTTTTTAACACCTTTTAACGATATAGGTAAAAACTTTTTAGGTGTATAAGGAACGTTATCGGCCGAGTAGCTGGCCGGGTTCCCGCTTTTATCTGCATAGATGCGGAAGATGGAAAAATCGCCGGTATGGCGCGGCCATTCCCAGTTATCGGTATCGCCGCCAAATTTACCTATAGATTGCGGCGGAGCGCCAACCAGACGGATATCGCTAAACTTATCGTATAAATAAAGAAAGTATTGATTGCCCTTAAAAAAAGAACTTACCGCGCCACGGTAGCGGGTACCTTTGGTTGCTTTCTCAATTAACTTCTTGCCGATATCGTCAATTTTCTCGGCCCGATTGCTTTCGCTTACGCCTTTTAATCCCGCCAGCATTTGTGGGGTTACGTCTTCTATCCTAACCAAAAATTCGATGTATAAGCCCTCTATCGGTTTTTCTTCAGCATAGGTTTTAGCATAAAAACCATTATCCAGGATGTTGTTTTGCGGTGTTGAGTTAGCCGAAATGGACTCGTAACCGCAATGGTGATTAGTAAAAATTAAACCTTTTGATGATACTACTTCGCCGGTGCAAAAGCCCCCGCCTAAGGATACAATTGCATCTTTTAAACTGGCTTTGTTAATGCTGTACAAGTCTTCGGGGGTAAGTTTGAAGCCCTGCTTTTTCATCTGATCGTAGTTTTTGCCAATCAGCATGGGGATCCACATACCCTCATCGGCGTAAGCCAAACCGCCTATTAAAAAAGTAAAAAGTAGGGTGAGCGATAAAAATTTAAATCGGTGCATGTAATAAGTTTTAAGTGCAAAATAAATTACTGACGGAAAGGTAAAAACATTCAGTTAAAAATTAAATACGGGTATAAAATATTTTATACCGCCCTTTTTTTACTGTGTTAAAATCTTGCTTATTCCATGTTAAATTATTGTTACAGCGATATAGTTGGTGTTTTTCCAATTACCTTTACTATAAGTAATTTATATAGAATGAAATTGGTTAACTGTAACAACAGAAGCATTTTAAAAGCTTTATATAGTGGGATTAGTGTAATACTTGTCTCCACAATCTTTTTTGCTGGCTGTAAGAAAAGTAGTTCAGGAGATAATAGCACCCCGCCACCTACAGGCACGGTTACAGGGACATCAACAATCAGCAGCACTCCTGCCACAAACGGCACAGCTGAAGGATCGGCCGAAGCCGGTGCCAATACCGATGATTTAATCGCCAACTCAACGTTCGGCAGTTCGGTTAGTATTGTTATGGGTACAACAGCCACTATTACTAACGGCGTTTCGGGCGTAACTATTACGCAAGCTAACGGCGACGTGACGATTAATTCTACAGCCACCGGGGTTGAATATAAACTATCAGGAACTACCACAAGCGGGTCGGTAAAAATTTACAGCGATAAGAAATTTAAGATTACGCTTAACAACGTCAACATCACTAATAATGATGGGCCTGCGCTAAACATACAATCGTCAAAAAGATTTTTCATTGAACTTGCGGCAGGCAGCACCAACAGCCTGGCCGATGGCGCTACTTATGCAACATCTACGGAGGATCAAAAAGGTACCATTTTTAGCGAAGGGCAGATGATTTTCACTGGAACTGGCGGGCTTACTGTTAAAGGTAATTTTAAGCATGGCATTGTAAGCGATGATTATATCAGGGTGGTGAGCGGAAACATCACCGTTTCGAGCGCGGTAAGTGATGGTATACATGCTAACGACGCTTTTATTGCTGATGGCGGGACGTTAAATATCACAGGTAAAACTGATGGTATAGAAGCGGAAGAGGGATATATTATTATTAACGACGGTAATATTACAGTGAACGCTACTAACGATGGGATTAAAGCATCGTACGAAGGTACAGACGCCTCGATTGTGCCTTATATAAATATCAATGGCGGTACTATAACTGTTAAAACAGCCACCGGCGAAGGTATTGCAGGCAAGGGTATAATGACTGTTAACAAAGGCAATATAACTGTGAATAGTTATGATGATGGATTTAACGCCGGCAAGGCGCTTTACATTAATGGTGGCAGTATCTACGTAAACGCTACTAATAACGATGCTTTCGATTCTAACGGTACCATAACTGTTACTGGTGGAGTAACCGTGGCTATTGGTGCCGATAAACCAGAATCGAGCTTTGATTGTGATGCCAACGTATTTAAAATTACCGGCGGTACCATTCTGGGTATAGCAGGAACAACCAGCGCGCCAAGCCTAACGTCGACCATCCGATCGGTAGTGTTAGGAGATGGTGCGGCTAATAGCATTATACATATTGAGGCAGCAGACGGCACCGAAGCTTTAACCTTTTTAGCCCCTAAAGCTTATTCAACGCTGGTTTTTGCAAGTAGCAAACTTACAGCCAACACAGCCTACACTGTTTTTACAGGCGGCACCGTAACTAACGGTACCAATTTTAACGGCTTGTATTCGGCCGGGACTTATAATAAATCCATTAAAACGGCCACCACTTTTACTACCACCAATATTTTAACCCAGGTGGGAGGGACCATTAGTAAGAATTAAAGAGGAGAATCAAGAATATAGATTCTGGAATCAAGACAGAAAACTTGAATAAAAATAAAAGCGGCCCGAAACATTTGTTTCGGGCCGCTTTCGTTAGGTCTTAATTCCTGAGTCTATATTCTTGATTCTTTCTTCAAAAATTAAGCTTTCTCAGAAGTTGCTTCTAAGTGAAATTTCACCAGGTCATCTATAGGTGAACGGATGATGTTACCCAGCTTCATGCCGTTTTCTTCAACTAATTCTTCTAATACATTACGGAAGTTGTAACCAACCGAACCGATACAATTGAAAGTATATTTTTGATAATCAGGGTAACGGGTTACCAGGTTTTTAAAGAAATCCTCGAAAGAAGTACGAACCAGGTTGCGTGAATATTCGATGTGTACATTGTTATCGTAAACAAACTTGCTGAAGCTTGCACAAAAACGGTTAGCCAAGGGTTTCACATAAACGTGTTCGTTAACATCATCGGGGGTAAGTTTGTAAGTTTCCCAAAATAACTCACGCACAGCCTCCGGCATATAACCACGGATATAATCTGTTAACAGTTTTTTACCAATGTAGCAACCGCTGCCCTCGTCGCCAAGGATATAAGCGCCAGAATCTATATTTTGTACAATATCTTTACCATCATAGATACATGTGTTTGTGCCGGTGCCTAAAATAGCGGCAAAGCCTTCGCCTGTACCTAAAAGCGCACGGGCTGCGGCTAACAGGTCATGACCGATTCTAACATCGGCACTGGTAAATACGGCCGACATCGCATCCTTTACCTGGTTGCGTTTATCTTCGGTAGAGCAACCTGCACCGTAATAGTTAACTTCAGTAATTTGGTCAATTTTTAAATCAATAGGCAAATTTTCTTTTAGTGATGAGATGATATATTCCTTGCTCGAAAAATAGGGATTGTATCCTTCGGTGTTGAAATACACTTTTTTACCTTCTTCATTAACCAGGCACCAATTGGTTTTGGTTGAGCCCCCGTCAGCAATAATGATCATAATTTTAAATAAATAATTTGCTAAAAGTATGATTTTACTTATTGTAAAAGAAACACTTTAAAAATTTTTAAAATAATTATTTCTTAATGTCAAACTAACAGTTAATCATCAGTTTTACTTTCGAATCATCAGCTCTGCACCAGTTCACCGTGTCTCCCTTTCAGGATTTTTATCAACAAGCATTATTTTTACTCAAAAATTCGCATATTTGCAGCGCGAAAATATCGCGATGGTCTCATAGCTCAGCTGGATAGAGCAACAGATTTCTAATCTGTCGGTCTCAGGTTCGAATCCTGATGAGATCACAGACTTGTAAGCCTCTCTGTTAATAGAGAGGCTTTTTTTATGCTTTAAAGTGCTGATTGTAAACTAAATGCGATTGTTATCTATTTGGTTAATTAAAAATATAAATTATATCAGGCTTTTCATCCCGCGATGTAACATCTAATCAAAATTACTTTTTGTAACTGATTTGGCGCATTATTGGCGCGTTTTATCTTATTTAAGTTGTGTTTTCCATACGGTTTTAGATTAAGTGAATAAATGAATTACGATAGCTTTACTGGCGTAAGGTTTGACTAAGAGCAAGGAGGAACGGAATAAATAGGACTGCGTAGGCCACGTGAGCGTTATGCCGGAAATTCCTTGCCCTGTGTCATATCCTGGTGCCTAACTTTGCGTAGTAATTCATCATCACTCCACATTCCTATTTCCAGAAAATTTGTGAAACTGCCTTTATATAGGGAATTACAAGAATTTTAAATTTATTGGAATTGCATTGTTATACCCATCCATCCTGACTTTTTAAAAGGTAACATAGCTTTACCAATTTCCAGAAAATTCATCAATCTTGTATTTATATAGGGAATTACAAACTTTTCAGATTTATTGGAAATGAAGACTATGCACTTTAAATGTTGAGTTTGGCATCATTTGTTGTTAAACAGTGCATTTTACCGCATTTCACTCTTAAAGTAGTGTTTAGCGTTGTTTAGTATGTAATTTAGATTTTGACTGAATTACGAGCTTCAACGACTTTTTAAAAGGTAAAATATACTCTTGCTATTGCGTGTCCATGATTAGTGTTTGGTGAATGATCTCCTTCCTTACCTTTTAAAAGGTAAGCCTGTAAAATATAACATAAGCAACTCAGTACTTATATTAATCTGCTTAACTTATAAAAAGTAAAAAGCCCAACTGGTTAGGTTGGGCTGTGGTGGTTATTTACCTATTAACTGCCACAAGCGGTGAGCCTATGGCGGCGGGGAGCAAAGTTATTTATCTTTGTAGGTTTTACCAGTCTCATCGCAAATCAAGGGAATTGTTATAGTTGCTCCCTTTCTTTTAATAAGAAAGTTATATTCCCCCTTTTTTTTAACTATAGTATCTCCCATTTTGAATCGGTGATATATTTTACTTACCCAACCACTTCCTTCATAAAATTCAATTTGATTTCCGGTTATAGGATCTTTGCCATATAAATACATTAAAGGGCCGTTGCGTTCAATTTTATTTATAATGATGTTGGTTTCTGAACCATCCTTAATTCCGTTAGCCCACTCATCACAATTAAATGGACCAGTAAAGCACGCTGAAAAAAAACAAGTTATTCCAATTCCAATTAAAATCTTTTTCATAACATTAATATTAAAAAATCTTTTTACTTCGCGACACCCCGCCACTAATTCCACCTGGACCTCCATTTCCCAAACCATAGTAGTTAATATCGTACCCAGTATTTCGTTGCCACGAAATTGGATCTTGGGTAAAAGATTGACCAAATTCGAATGGCTCCATATTTGCATCCCATCCTCGACTACCTCCGGTAAGATCTTGCAATTGTGGTTTGTTACGCTTGTTGCCCCAAAAATAATCTAATCCTAACGTTATTCCAGGTGCGGATGGCACAGGGGAATAACCTACAGAAGCGTCTCCAAATGTTAAAGTTTGCCCCTGGTTATCTCTTGCTACACCAACTCCAACAGTAAAACTTTCGAAAGATGCCGAACCTGTAATATGTCCTCTTATTCCCTCAATCGCCGGATGGACTTTACTCGCATAATCAGCGTACATAGGGTGATACCAACTATACCAAGCGCTAACTTTATCTCCATACGGTCCGGTAAATGGATCTAATCCTTGTTCTATTCTTGAATTAAAAACCTCGTACGCTGTCGGTGCTTTGCCAATAATTTTCACTTCAGGCAACATCCCGCGGTCATGTATTGGGTCATTAAAATTAATCGGAGCCCTTTTTGCTTGGCCAAACATCGTCAATACAGCCCACCCTTCATTTGCTCCATACGAGTCATGGGCATCGAAAAAGATGTTACTAAAGGTTTTGGCGATCTCTTCATCACCATACATTGATAATACGCCGGGTTCTCTGCTCGTCCAGTGTCCACCAAATTCTGAATTTCCTAAAGTATTGATAATAGCACCAAATTGTTCTTTGGTCAAATCACCCATGGGATCATTCAACATCCCCGGATTATTATAAGCATACTGATAAGTAGTCCAGCTGTCGGCACTTACCGCCTGCGGATCCACGCCGGTGAACCTGCCCACCGTCGCGTCATAATTCCTATAAAAGGTTGCATAGTAATCCGGCAAGTCGCTGTAATCATTCTGCCATTCGCTACCCGCGTTATATAAATTTTTGTTAGGCTGGGTGCTTGGCGTAATGCCATTGCTCATGATTAAGCCAAAGGGGTAGTAGCTATTCTCCTGCCTTACTATGGCTACGCCGGTTCCATTATCTTCAAAAGAGATTCGTGAATTGCCCTGGGTGTCGGTTATTACGTATTCGTTAGTTAAGGTTCCGCTGCTGTTCCTTACGCGGCCTTCGGCAGCGGGGAAGTAGGCGAGGGTGCTGTTTTCAAATACAAAGCCATCAATGTAATCGGTGGTCAACTGCAAAGTGCCGCCCAGGTACTTTTGCTTACGCAGCAAGGTGCCGGTAGCATCGTAAGTATAAGTAATGTACTGGCCTGTGGCAACGGTTACGGTTTTAACCCGGTTAAGGATGTTATAATCGTTGCTTATCCCTTTCTTACAGTCGGTAGTGATATTGCCGTTAACATCATAATCGTAAAGGGTAGTGCCGGTATAGGCGGTTAAGTTTTTAAAACCGTTGGCGGTGTAATTGGTACCCATGCCATCGGTAACGTTGCTCAGCTTATTACCATCGTAGCTGTAAACCAAACTGTCAATCTTAGTCACGGCATTGCCCAGCAGTCCGTTACGCTTCAGGGTAAGGATATTGCCATTTTCATCGTA